>JAABUQ010001168.1_pt1 | contig 58444 bp, 52 predicted proteins | sample 5560001 | NCBI WGS metagenome assembly JAABUQ01 (sample SAMN10711888, study PRJNA513371) | rock metagenome | isolation source: Antarctica rocks | place: Antarctica: Victoria Land, Finger Mt nord | collected 2015-12-18
ATGCCTGGCACTTGAGTTTTCATTGGGCATTCCTCCAAACCACTATAATAATTCATTTTGGAACATCTTCAACAGAAGGTAGAACCTACTGCATACCATCGGCTTTCTGTCAATGCGTAAGTCCTATGAACTACGTTTCTACCTACCTACTTGAGGAGCTATCTTTCATGGTTGATCTGAAAAAGTCTCAGCTGGCTGCTGGGCTAAGCGTGACCGCTATATTAGCAGGAGTTTTAGGCGTACAAGGGTCTGCCCATGCTGCTTCTTTACTTGATGTCAAAACAACGAAGGACGCAAATACGCTATCTAACACTATCCTAGGTAGCGGAGTCACGGCGTCAAATACCACGTATACAGGTGCAGCAGACGCATCGGGAGTTTTCTCTAATGGAAATGCAGCAGGTTTGGGCATAAATTCTGGTATTGTGCTAACTACCGGTACTGCTGCTGATGCGGCTAATCCAAGCAGCTCTGATGCATCGATAGATAACAAAGCTCCAGGAGATTCTCAACTTAGTGCCTTGCTGTCAGGGAATCCTGATACCTTTAATGCTAGTTCACTCCAATTCAATTTCACTGTGGCCCCAGGGAGTAATAGTCTCTACTTCAACTATGCCTTTGCTTCCAAAGAGTACCCTGAATTCGTTAATTCAAAGTATAACGATGTATTTGCCTTGACTGTAGATGGTAAAAACATAGCCACGGTTCCTGGGACAGATACACCAGTATCAATCAACACGGTTAATGGAGGAAACGCGCTTGGCACCGATGCTACTAACTCCAAGTTCTACGTAGACAACTCGTCTGGAAAACCAGCATCTAACAATATTGTGTATGACGGCTTTACGGTCCCATTTACCGCCTCTATTTCAGGTCTCAGTCCAGGACAGCACACACTCAAATTAGCTATTGCAGATACATCAGACGCCGCCTTAGACTCGGCTGTGTTTATCCAAGCTAAAACTGTTTCAAACCAGGTAGTTGACCCTTTGGCCTCTTCATCAGGAGTTGCCCCTTTGGCTTCTTCCCCAGAATCTGTCCCTGAGCCCTCTTCGACATTAGGTACATTTGCTTTAGGTGCTTTAGGTACAGTTTATACACTGAAGCGTAAACTGAAGAAGTAAAAGTCAGTCAACGCAGACATGCACTTCGTCTAATTGCTTTCGACAAAAAGCTATAGCTCAAATATTCTAAAAACAAAACCTAGGCTAATCAGCCTAGGTTTATTTTTGTTGTCTTGTCCTTCAGCGTAGTAAGGTCATTTGTCATATTACTTATATCCTGACATCAATCAGTGCCAGCTTGAGTAATAATGTCTATGCGAACGGAGCGTTCAGTGGTGTGAGAAGCTAGTTGCCTTTTGTCCTGTACTTAGCGTAGAATCAGACGCTGTCCTTAATGTTACAAATGGCACAAGAGTAGCCATGTCAAACCGTAAGCGAGTCAAGGCTAATCAGAATCTATCTCAACGGATGTGGAAGCCATCTAGTGCTGTGCTCAAGCGGCTAGTGAATTGGTTTTTGCGTCGCTTGCTTGTTATGGGTAGACGAGCCCGTCTTTCCAAATCTGGCTTTGTATTGCCAACGGTGATAATGGTATCGGTAGTGGTCCTGCTGTTGACTACGGCGATTTTGCTGCGGTCTTTTGATCGGGCCAAAAACGCCAGTAACGTTAGGGTGAATCAGGCGGTTATCAACGCTGCTGCCCCAGCGATTGATCGCGCTAGAGCCAAAATAGATGCCTTATTCAACGATCCCACACTGCCACGATTAACCCCAACCGATATCGATCTGTACAGCGCTATCAAAACCAATCCCCAATATACCTTTGGTGACGAGACTCGCCTGAAGCTTGCTCAGGAGTTTAATCAGAAATTAGGTATCCAAGGCAACACCCCTGCACTTGAAGATGACGAAACGCTAACTACTGCCTGGAAATTTCCCGTTGATACGGATAATAACGGCAAGTATGATAGTTTCACTTTATACGGCATCTACTTCCGTAATCCTAGCCGTGCTGCTACTGGAAGTGATGTAGGGAAATTTAACAGAGCCAGAAATCCATTGGAGGCTAGAACGTCACCGATGGATGAAGGCGGGATTAGCGAGCAATGCATCACCTCCCTCGGCACCAGCGCTAGTCCAGTTGGTGATTCCAGTTGGTACAAATCATATGGCAAACTAAAGAAAAGTCTTTTTGCCTTCGTTGCCACCATTCCGAATACTGATCGCTCTGATGATAAATATGAGCCTTACAAGGGTAGTAAAGGCTTTTCAGCTCTAGAGTTTCAGCAAGACCGAAGTCTCATTCCTCTAAATAACAACGCCGTTTGGTTCCAAGATGACCTCGAACTAACGCCAAGTACACCTTTTCGTCTCAACGGTAGAGTTCAAACGAATGCCAACTTGCTAGTTGGAGGGCACAAAAATACTTATGTTCAATTCTATCAGGTTAGCAGTAAAAACTCCTGCTTCTACCAACAAGAGAACGCTAAAATTACGGTTGGTGGCAATGTAGGGACTGGGGATGTCACTGATACAACAGATCAAGCCGCTGGAAATGTTAATGATAGGACAGGCGCAGGAGCTGTAGCTGTTGATCTTTACTCTGATTACCCTGATGGCCGTAATCCTTCATTTAGCTACATTGGCGGCACTAATAAATCTACAAATAGTACTGGTGGTTCGCAGATAGCGTATAACGATGCTGCATACAACCAACGGATTGCTTTAATGAAGCAGACAGCGCTTTCTTCTTATTACTGTAGAGAGGCTGGGCTCACCTGTTCTGAAATTAATCCACCCCTAAAGAGTACTGTTTTAGCTATAACTCAATACCCGGAAGACGTTAAAAACAGATTTGCTGATCGCGTTAATGCAAACCCCAGCTTAAATACTTATAACGTCCTAGCAGAAGAAATTGAAATTTATCTAAAAAACCGTACTCGTCGTGTTCCTTATGCTGAAATCTTAGCGCCGGATGGTACACAAGCAAAAGATCCCTATGATAGCGCTGGGACCGGCATTGACACCAATGTTTTTAGCGATTCTTCATCCCCAATTGAGCCCCCCACTGATTGGAAAAAGCCTCTAGATAATCAAAACCAACTTACTAATACTAATCCCTTCATTCGGTTGGAGCTATCTCAGCTACACGCAACTTGGCCAAAGAGGCAGAGGCAGGAGGGCAAAGAGACGTTGTTGGGCGATCGCGTCTTGACCGGAAACAATCTTCCGGCTTTCTGGAAAAAAGATAACGAGTACGTTACAGGAGAAGAGCAGCAACTGCTCGGTGAAGGAATTAACTGGACTAAACCAAATGATCAACCCCGCTACCGTACAACTCAGGTCCAGAAGATTAACGATTTAGGGATATCGGATCGTGATGGCTTTTGGGAAGAAAACGCCGCCAAGAACCCTAAAGACCCGTCCAACAATCTGTTTGCTAATTTCGGGGGTCTGCGCGTGATCACAGGAGCAGGTGTTTACTACAATTCTTCATCTAACTATGAAGCTTTGTCCACTCCCTCTTTTATGTCCGCTCCCATTAGCGTTGACTCAGGTGGGTCTATTCCAAACATCCCGACTTTATTAGGTGAAACTACAACTACCCCATATACTCTAGTTTGGCCTGACACCATGCCGATGAAAGGTGGTGCCGACGATAAAAATACACCAAAACTAGACGAGAGTACAGCACCACCTGATTTACGGATGCGTGCAACTGCGGTTTACCACTACAAACAAAGTAGTGACAGCAACCAAACACCAATTGCTTGTGTCAGCAGCTACTACGATCCGACAAATGCAACTACAGCCCAAAATGGTCAATACAGTACTAATAATCATTTCCCTTGGGGTTCTGGTGGTACCAATTTGCCTCAAAACCCTGATATTTCTAAAACAGCAACAGTAACAACGACTCCTGGTAGTGGCAGATCAAATAATGGAGTTGTTTATCCTGCTCCTTATACTAGCGATGCTGGTAGAGCCAGCGCGATCGCAACTTACCTGACTGAGCTGAAGGCACAAGCACAGATGATGTTCCCGAGCGGACGCATCGTCAACGAGCCGCTACAGAAAGCCCTACAGAAATTAAGCTCTAATGGAACGCTTGCAGACTACACTAAGCCACTGAGCTTATCTGAAAATTCAGCAATTGATACAGCGATTTGTGCCATCAAAATTTTGGATGCTACTTTGCTTCCAAGTACAACTCCAGTAATCACTCATGGAGCAATTAAGGAAGCTTCCTTCCTTGATGCTAGGGAAGTTAAGGCGCTCGATAAAGTCTCCCCCGCTCTTAATAGCAATGAGTCTAGCACCCAACCTGAACTCAGTTCACTCGCCTACGACGTAAACAAAAACTACGACCTTGCACTGGAGCAACGTCAACCCCTAGAAATTAGGGTAACTGAAATAAATCTGAGTACTGACGAAACTCGGGGGATCACGAGAAAGACAATCGTGACGAACGGGGCGACTGATAACGCTCAGGGAAGCACAAGCAATACAATCGTGACGAACGAGTATTTATTGCCTAATAGTGGCATTATTTATGCCAGCCGTGATGATGCTTTGCCTGATTTAAGTAACACAAGTAATGCCGGAAAGCTATTAAGTCCTACTGATTTTAGACTCGACCCCACTCGTCGTCCCAACGGCATCAGGCTAATCAACGGCAGTAATTTGTCGCGGACGACTGACAACACCTATCGGGAAGCAGAGAAAGGTCTAACCCTAGTTACGAATTTGCCTGTGTATGTCAAGGGTAACTTCAATCTGCATCGGCAACCGGGAGGAAGTACAGACATTGAAGAGTTTACAGAGAAATTGGTATCCGATTGGGACAACTTCTACACCCGCGTAGCAACCCATGACCCCAACTTTGCCTGTCGTCCAGGAAAAACCGGGTGTCCTACTATTAGCTCTAATAGTAGCGGTGACACATGGCGAGCTGCAACCATAATTTCGGATGCAGTGGCTCTATTGTCTGAGACCTTTCAAGATGGATTCCGCGATCAAGGAGATTTCGACCTCCGAAATAATGCTGGCAGTTCTGCCGCTCAAATCCGTAAGAGAAATGGTTTTTGGGATAACAGCTTTGTCACCAGTGCTTTGTGGTGGGACACGAACAGCTCTAGTAATCCCTATCCTGCTGAGAAAACTACCGATAGTTATGTAGGCTCTTACTTAACTAACGGGGTGACACCCATCCAGCGCCGAGCTAATTTTCCTGAGTATGTGATGGAAATCTGCCGCAAACTGCCTGTTTCGGCATGTACCCCAAGTGACTGGGAAGTTGGTACATCAAATTCATCTACAACACCGGGAACAACACCAGGAGGAGGAACAGCAGGAAGATCAATAACAGCAGGAGGAACAACAACGGGAGGAGGAACAACAGGGGCATCACCTCTGATTGGAACACCTGTTGCTCAACTCCTAGCGGGCACTACAGCCAGACCTCCTATAGATCCAGCAGATCAGCGCTATCCCCGCCGGATTGCCTTTCAACGCAATGATAATGGCACGCTGGCGTTTGCTCCTACAAAATCGCCTAACGGACAAGATATTACTCCCACACCATTGGGAATAGACCAAACCGGTAAGGTTGCTGCGTTTGGATACGACAAGCCCAACATTATTCCGCATTTAGCGAATAATGCTCTTTGGTTTAGGACAACAACCAACACCAGAAGTAAACCCTTCTGTAACGGTAACAATGATCCTGCTGGCTCTGGCTGCACAAGTGACGACAGAAGCTATGCCGCTAACAATCTGCTCTACTACGACGGCAATAACACGAGGCTATTTTCGCCTCCTACTGTTGATATTCCAGGTGTACCTAGCCTCAATTTACCAGTTGAAAGCCCTGCCTCTAGCTACACAATCTGTACGCAGCAAAGTTCTTCCAAAAAATATTCAGTTGGTAGTGGCACTAATAAGCCTGAACTTGGACAGTGTTCAAGTGAACCTGGTAACCCCATGGCTCAAATACAGGCAGCGCTTCAAGGCTTCATAAAGCTACAACCAGACGATAATCTTAATAACAATAGCATTATTAGACGCCCTCAACCAACGCCGCTAGCCAGAGCATTTGCTGCTACTCCTGGAACAACAACCTTTACTAGTGATCCTTTGAATCCTTCTCAACCTGTCGTCAATGTTATTGATATAGTTGGCGATTTTAATACGAGTAGGGCAGGAAATGGCACAGCGAGACTGAGACAAAATAGCACAGGAAATGGGACAAACAATCGGACAGGAAGTAATGGTAACAATAGCGACGACTGTCCAACAATCAACCTAGCAGGTAACGATAATTCTATATTTGTCTTGAGAAAAAACTCTGATCTAAATTTTGGAAGTCCGGCTCCTAATGCTTGCAGCGTTACTCTAAACCTAAATGGAGTAGATCCAAACAACGTTTTTTGGGCAATAAACGGCAATGTCCAATGGAATTCACCCGTTTCTAAAGTGGCGGGGAACTTCATAACTAAATCCACTGTCACTCCTAACTTGAAGAGTGACAATGTGACCTTCCAGGGTGGTGGTCGTTTGCTAGGGTTTAGTGGTTTCCCCTCAGATCAAAACTTTAGTGCGATCGCTTCCAAAGAGCAGCCGTCCTTAGTACCAGTCTTGCAGATTCACAGCCCAGATGGAGTTCCTAGTGGTGGCGGTAATCTAGATCAGGGAAGTGGACAGTTTCAGAAGCAATGGGTACAACAAGTTAAAGCAGACACAACCTTTAATGCTGCATTTGTCTCAGGCAACAGTCCTAGTCGACCACTTGAAGAACCAGCCGGTTTAGATAACTTTGTCCGTTTCCTGGAACAGTGGCAAGGAAAAACAACCAACATTAAAGGCAACTTTATTCAGTTCAAGCGGAGTGCCTATGCTACAGCACCGTTCGCACCGATTAGAGCTGATAACATCATTAAAAATGATGGTAGTCTTAGCATTTTTGGCTACAGTCCCACTAAATACCCAGTTGACAGCACAACCACTGATACCCTGCCTTACTACACTGCACCGACTCGGCAGTGGGGTTTTGATGTTGGGTTGCTATCTCAGTCTTTAGACCTTTTTGCCCAAAAGTTTACTCAACAGCCTGTAGCTCCTCCTAACGAGTTCTTCAGAGAAGTTGGTCGGAATGATACTTGGATTCAAGCGCTCTTGTGTGCTGCAGATGCCAGCGATCGCGTAGGGGGAAAAGCAGCAACTTACACACAGTATGCAGTTACTGACAAAAATCAGCGTCCTTCAGCGTGTCAGGCTGATGCTGCTAATTATCCGGCAAATGCGACTAAAGAGGGCGATTGAGCCATGATTACCTACAAGAAAGCTCATGAAAGAGGGGGAGATGGGGAGATGGGGAGAGGGGGAGAAGGTTTCACCATCATTGAGTTGCTGGTGGCAATGTTAATAGTCGGCATCCTGATGAGCGTGACTGCCCCCATAATTATCCTCTCAACTGCAACCCGCGTTCAGGCAAGACGGGTGGAACTAGCAACTCAAGCTGCTAGGGCATACATTGATGGAGTTAAGTCGGGGACAATTAGCTCTCCTCCTAGCATTACCGGTAATTTAGAAGATTATGCTGCTCCCACCAGTTCAGGAAGTTTGACCTGCACAGCGAATTCTTACTGCTCGTCCATGCCAGATTTGTACTGCGTTGATTCTGATGGCAGTGGCTGTAGCACTTCCAGTCTCAATGATATGGTAGTTCAAGCTTTTCGGCTGAACCCGGCTTCAACAGATGCCGATAAAGGCTACCGTCTTGGTCTTCGGGTTTATCGGGCAGATGCTTTCAAGGATACGGTTACCCTAAAGAAGGGAATAAAACAAGCGTCTTTCACTGGCGGAATGGGCGATCGCCAAGCCCCACTAGTGGAAATGACAACGGAGATAGCCACGGCTCAAACCTCATTTCGAGATTTTTGCAATCGCCTTCATTGTGGTAAATGATGCCAAAACATCCTAGGCAAGCTCAGATGCCAAGTGGTTTTACTCTGATCGAACTTCTAGTGGCGATGATTCTTGCAGTTCTCGTCATCACACCTTTACTGGGGTTCATGATCAACATTATAGACAATGACCACCGGGAACAAGCCAAGGCAGCTTCAGAGCAGGAAATCCAGGCAGCAGTTGATTACATCACTCAAGACTTAGAACAGGCAGTTTATATTTACGACGCGGACGGATTAAGTAACAACTCGACCGACAACCCTCCTGGAATTAAAGATCAAATACCACCCATCGCCAAAAGTCCTAATTGTAATGATGTGAGTACCTGTGTACCAGTTCTTGTCTTTTGGAAGCGTGAGTTCAAGAAGCAGGCAGTCCAGGTTACTGGTTCCGCCTCCAACCAAAAAAACGATAGTTTTGTCTACTCACTCGTCGCCTACTACCTAATTAAAGACAACAGCTCTACCTGGTCTAAAGCTGCTCGTATCGCCAGATTTGAAATAAAAGATGGCGTCAGAAATCCCGATAATTTTAACAATTATGTTAATGAGAATGATCCAGAACTTGGAAGGAGTCTTGGTTTTAAGCCATTTGAGCTGAAACTACCAGGTACTTTAAAGGAGAAAATGGACACGTGGACGAATTCCAGCGAAACCTACACTGCAAGAGCCGATGTACTAGTTGATTATATTGACCAAAGTACAAATGCCCCACAGCCGGTGGATTGTCAAAAAGCTCTTGCCCAGAATCCAACGCAACCGAATCAACAAGCGCAACGGGTGCCGCCAGACAGTATCAATACACTTAAAATCAATAGCTTCTATGCTTGTGTAGATTCATCGCCCGATAAAAATTTAGTGCGAGTCTTTATTAGAGGCAATGCCCTGGCTCGGCTCAACGAAGGTACTACATACAGTTCCAGCCGTCCTGTGTATTTTCCAACCGCAAGTACCCAAGGTCAAGGTCGCGGACTGTTGAATGAGCAATAAGTCTAACACTGGGTTTACCCTTATAGAACTTGTGGTCGTAATCTTATTGATCGGCATTTTAGCTGCGATCGCAGTTCCTAGCTGGCTTGCCTTTATCAACCGACAACGAGTATTTAAAGCTAATGACGCCGTTTTAGGAGCGCTACAGTCAGCCCAGCGAGATGCGAAAAGGACCAAACTTAGCTACAGCGTCAGCTTTAGATCTGATCAGGGCAAAGTTCCTCAGGTGGCAATCTATCCAGCGACTCCTACCCCTCTATCTCAGACAGATCCCCGCTGGAAGAATTTGGGCGAAGATATTGGACTTAAGCCAGGGCAAGTTCTGCTGTACACCAACATTGATCCGGCAAACCCAAACAAAGTCGTTTCAACAACTTACCTGCCAGATAGCCAAAGCACAATGCCAACAATTACTTTTGATTACACCGGTGCTCTAGCACTTGGAGCCGACACACCGTTAAAAGTTGTGGTAGCTGAAGCCAAACCTGGTTCTCTACCACCTAATGCAGTCAAGCGATGCGTGATCGTGCGAACTCTGATCGGGGGAATACAAACAGCTAAAGACGCAAGTTGCAATTGAGTAGCGAGCAAAGCTTGCTTTTTGCACCGGGATATAGGAAAGTCTCACTCGGCCTTAATTACAGTATCTCAATCAGGCTACTGTAGATTGTCCAGCCTGTGATTGACGCAATCTTAGTGACGGTGGGTTGGAAGTTAGTCAATCATATGTGAAGATTCATATTGCAACATCTGTTCAAAGGCTATTGAAAGCCGAGTCTGAAAACGCTGCCGATGCTTCAGTGTCAAAAAGGGTCGGACTATTTCAGCAGTAACACTAGAGGATTCTCTGTTATCTATGACTTTAATCGAACGCAGAGTGGAGAGCTGTAGTTCTTTTTTTACCATTAACTCGGAAATAGCAGCTGCACCGATACCGCTTTCAACGGATGCCTTTACCATCTCGCCACTGCTCAGAACTAAAATTGTCGTTAATTTGCTTGGTTCAATTCCCCAATTGTGTAAGGCTTGTTCAAACCTTTGCTGTGTTCCAGAACCAGGCTCTCGCATCACCCACGCCGTTGTCCAAAGCTCCGTTAAGGGAATTTCTGTCTGCTCAAACCAAGGGTGAGATTTCCCCACAACAATTTGTAGGCGATCGCTCCCCACGATTTCTTGCTCTAGACAACTCTCAACCGTTGGGTTAACTTCTCCTTCCACCAAACCCAAATCAAATATTCCAGTTGCCGTCCCGACACAAATTGCTTCTGTATTGCCAAGAGTACAGTTAACAAAGATGCCGGGATATCGGCGCTTAAACTGGCTAATCTTGCTCGGCAACCAGTAATTACCGATTGTGAGACTCGAACCCAATTTCAACTCACCCTGTTGCAGATTGTTTAATTCCCGTAAACCCCGCTCTGTTAAACTGACTTGGTCCAGAATTTTCTGGGCTTCTACTTGTAGTAACTTCCCAGCTTCAGTGATTTCGATGTGGCGACCGATACGATGGAACAGTTTGACTCCATAGCGCTCTTCTAGGCTTTGGATCGCTGCACTAACAGCCGGCTGGGTAATGTAAAGCGCTTCTGCCGCACGGGTAAAGTGCAGATGTTCCACCACAGCTAGAAAAATTCGCAACTGATCAAGCGTCATCCCCGCCTTTTGAGATATCACTAAGAACTTAGTGTTAGATTATCAATCACTATTTTTTATCATCTTAATAAAAAATAGCAATTATTTCTATTCGCTAAGGTTGCCCCCCTACTCCCTACTCCCTACTCCCTCTTCAGTCATAAGCAAGAGGTTGAACTGACAAGCGCCTCGGCGGTTTGTCCTTGCCTCAGTCCTGTAACCACCATATTCACGCCACCAGCAGGAGCAAGGGTTACGCCTCGGCGCTGTGGTTGCACTGGTTTTTGCTCGGCTAGTGCCAATTGATAGCGGGATAAAATAGTTGCCACAACTAGCTTCATTTCAAACTGAGCTAAAGCTTCGCCAATACAGCGACGGGCACCGCTGCCAAACGGCATAAATTCATAGGGAGAGAATTGACGTTCTAGAAAGCGCTCTGGCTTAAACCGCTGCGGCTCGGGGTATAAATCCTCACGGTGATGAACGAGATAAATACAGCCAACCACCACTGTGCCAGGTTCTAACTGCTGCCCCAGTAGCTCAACGGGTTCTTCTACTCGCCTTGGGAAAGTCACCATCGCGACTGGATGAATCCGCAAGGTTTCATTACAGACAGCAGTCAGATAGGGGAGGCGGAAAATAGCCATAGGGTCTGGGGACTCACCAAGAGTTTCCAGTTCCTTAAGCAGCTTTTCACGAACTTCTGGTAAATAGTGAATCCAGTATAGTGCCCAAGACATTGCTGTTGCTGTAGTTTCATGTCCAGCAAACATCATGGTCATCAATTCATCGCGTAACTCGCGATCCGTCATTTGTTTACCCTCTTCATCACGAGCCGATAACAACAATGAGAGAATATCGGTACGATCTGAATCGGGTTGCTCCCGCCGTTCCCGGATTTCGGCATAGAGCAATTCATCAATTTGCTGCTGTTGGCGAACAAAGATACCCCAAGGACTCCAAGCACCTAAATCCCGTTGCAGCGAGGGAAAGAACAGGAAACCTGAAGTTAGAGGAGAGCGGAAAACCTCCGTCATCTTAGCAATTAATTGCTTTAATTGTTGGCAACGCTCCCCCTCATACAAGCCAAAGACAGCCTGTAAGATGACTTGCAGGGAAATATCCTGCATCACACTACGAGCAGAGAAGGGTTTACCTGTCGGTAACTGACTAAAGATTTTTTGGGTCAGATTACAGATGAGTTCCCCATAAGCTTGCATCCGCGCCCCATGAAAGGCAGGCATTAAGAGCTGCCGTCGTCGTCTGTGGCGATCGCCTTGCAGCATGATCACCGAGTAGTCTCCTAGCAAGGGTGCCAAAATCTTGTTCAATTCGCCAGGGGCACTAAACTGCTTTCTATCGCTGGTTAAAATTCGTTGAATCGCTTGAGGATTGTGGACAAATACCAGTTTGCCCCCACTAACCACTCTGGCGTTGAAGATATCAGGATAGCGCATAGCAGCACTTTCCATATAGCTTACAGGGTTAGCAATCCACTGAAGCTTCTGCAAAAAAGAGGGAGTCTTAAGTTCATTGTTTAGTTTCATAGCAATCACACAATCAGCGCTTCTTCATTCTTGCTCACGCCTGGCTGAATGACTATGGAACGCAGTGAACCGTTGACAGTAATCCTATTTAGAAGCTGGTGTCTGAATTGACTTGTGCCAGCTCTACTTCATCAAAGTCAAAACCAAATAACGCAGGTTCACCAAATTGACCCACATAAGTTGTTGAACTATCCGGCTCATATAGATAGACGACTAACCCATCTAATCTTGACTGATGCCCTTGGACAACCCCAGCCACAACGGCAAAAGCGTACTCCTGAAAAGTGTATCGGTCTGGTCTGAAAGGCTTTAGGAGGCGAACAATATCACCCGGATTGATCTCTGAAGCCTCCACCCCTGTTTCTATCTGTCCTGTTTGCATCATTTTCAGATAAAACCTCATTCCTCAGCTTGAACTGTTTTTTTGCCAATCTCCAACTGCTTTCTGCTTTTGTTGAGCTGTTTCCAAAGCACTCTGATTTGTTGGTAGGATTCCTCTGGAGAAAGTTTGCCACCTGTCTCCAGGCTGGCAATAAAGCTGATGCGTTGCGCGAACTCCTGCAAATTCGCATTGAAAAGCAGGTTTTCCGGCAATACGGGCCCATAGTAGCGTGAGCGAGGATATAAAAAGTCTTGCTGCTCGGTCATGGCTAACCTCCAGAAACACTACTTGCGAAGGAATGACAGCGACTAGCTTCTGTTCCTAAACTAAGAAAACACTTTTACTCGTTCGTATAGCAAGATTATAATATGGTATTTTATTTTTTGTCATAGAATATCTTCGACTTTGCTATACGAACATGCCGAAGCTAGAGGACCTAAAGGAAGAGTTATTATCTCTCCAAATCGAGTTGGCAACAATCCAGAGTCAGGGCAGAGTATTAACTGACTGCTGGATTGCCAGAGCTAAACCTGGCAGTAAGAACAATAAGTATCCTCGGCTCAAGTCTAGGAAGCCAATTTTCAATGGCAAGAAGACAGAGTACCTGAGTATTCATGGCTCAGCACTGGAAGAAGCCGAGGCGGCGATCGCCCGTGGGAAAGCCGTCAAGAAATTGAATAACCGCATCCAAACCTTAAGCGAGCAGATCAGCCAACTCCAGCGCAAATCTTCTAAAAGCCCAAACCCAACCAGCAAAAAAGCTCAAGACTGGTACACTCCCCCACAATTCATCGCCTTGGTCCGCCTGGTTATGGGAATTGACCTTGACCCAGCCAGCGACGATGTCGCTCAGCAGTGGGTTCAAGCGACAACCTACTATACTTCTTCACAAGATGGGCTGGCTCATCCCTGGTTTGGTCGTGTCTGGCTACACCCACCAGCTCATGGTAAAACTGCCAAGTGGATCAAAAAGATACTTGCTGAATACGACTCAGGGCGGGTTACTGAAGCCGTATTACTGGTTACACCATCAGTCGGCAGCAAATGGTTTCAAAAGCTAACTCGATTATTTCCGGTTTGTTTCCCTGACGAACGGATTTCGTTTCTCGATGCTCAAGGTACTCAGCTACGACCCAAGCATGGCAATGCTATCTTCTATCTTGGTCAGAACATCAAGCAGTTCAAGCAGGTTTTTGGCGCAATTGGCAGTGTTAGTAGTCCTATTTAGGGGTGTTATCGATGCAGTCACCATCCGAACTCGTAAAGGTAAACACAGAGCCGCAAGGGCAACAAAATTCGTCACGAGTGCGGGAACACTTGGCGAACGAACGTACTTACCTGGCATGGATGCGTGCTGCTATAGGCTTGGTGGGTTTTGGGGTTGTTATCGTGCGCCTTCACCACTTCGTTCCGCCCCAGGTACATAGCCCAGGCAGTAGCTGGAAGTTGGGTTTAATCTTGTCTCTGGTTGGGTTAGTGACAGTGCTCCTCTCCACCTGGCACTACTTCGCTATCCGTCGCGCCATCGATTCTGATACCTACGAACCATCAAGCCGTTGGGTAATCCTCCTTAGCCTTGCCGTTACTCTCCTAGGAGGTGGGGTTATTTATTTCGTTTTCACAACCCCACTCAACCCCATAATTTCCATTGTGCCCGAGTAAGGGAGCAAGAGGAAAGAAAGACGTAGTACTCTATAAAGGCAACACTAACACCTAAAAGGAAAGACTCTTTTGCCTTGGCTTTTTACAGCAATAATTACAGCGCTCACTGCCTTTGTTGCCACTAATCTCGATGATATTATTGTTTTAATGCTATTTTTCTCCCAAGTTAATGCTACTTTTCAGCGCCGACATATTGTTAGTGGTCAATATCTTGGTTTCGCAATCATTATTATTGCCAGTTTGCCTGGTTACTTCGGTGGTTTACTTGTACCACAGAAGTGGCTAGGATTACTTGGTTTACTTCCGATCTTTATCGGGAGCATTCGCTTATTAAATCAACAAGAGGATGAAGAAGTACAAACAGTAACTGCTGAATTTAATCCGACTTCAGCAAACAAGTCAGTCTTGGCTAAAATTGCTAGTATTTTGAGTCCACAGACTTATAAAGTAGCAGCTGTCACGTTAGCCAACAGCGGTGACAATATTGGCGTTTATATACCAATATTCGCTAGTAGTGACTCGAAGACTCTAGGAGTATTCGTAGCCGTATTCTTTCTACTCGTCGGAGTTTGGTGTTACGTTGCTTACCACTTAAGTCGCCATCCGGTTATGGCAAATATTCTCACTCGCTACGGTCACGCTATCGTCCCTTTCTTCTTGATTGGTTTAGGAATTTACATCCTGCTGGAAAGTGGAACTTTAATTGCAATACTTAGTGCCTTGCATAATAAGTAAACGCCTCGTAACTTTCCATAACGGCTTTGCATAGACTTAATAAGAGCCACCAGAGATTTAAAGACTCGTTCTCAGGCTCCGGCTGGGAATACTATATCCCAATGAATCCATCGGTAATTATTTTAAAGTATTCCGATGAATTTACTGGTGATTTGTTTCTTTTCTTGGCGCACTTGGCGTTCTTGGCGGTTCGTAAAAAAATAGCGAGAACCTGAGGGGTCGAAAAATTGAAGTTTGGTCTGGAGGAGGAATGAATTTTGAAAAACAGTATTTGCTGACTCTGGAATAATATGCCAGTTGAGAGCGAATATTTCATCACCCTTATCTTCACACAGAACAGGTTCTACAGTTTTTCTAAGCAGGGGAGAGGCGCTGCCAGCAAATCGGGTCGTCGCCTTGGGCACTTTAAATTTTAAATGGAATAGGGTTGGATGAATTTTATGTAAATATACTTACTTAAATATGATTTTAAATATAAATTAATACAATATTTTATCTTTGCGTCTAGTCAATGTATAGACAGCTGTTTAATCGCTCCAACCACGGATTCACACTCATTGAAGCCTTGCTCACCATTGTCATAATTGGAATTCTCAGCGCGATCGCGGTTCCTAGCTGGCTAGCATTCCTCAATGCCCAGCGCCTCAACGTTGCTCAAGCTCAGGTTTACCGCGCTATGCGCGAAGCCCAAAGCAATGCTAAACGAGATAGACTCACCTGGCAAACCAGCTTTCAACAAGTTAATGTGGCTGGAAAAAACATCATTCAGTGGGCAGTTCATCCCGCAAGCGTCACTCCTGCTGTCGCCAATTGGAACAATTTAGAGTCAAATGTACGCTTAGACGATGAAACAACTTTACAAAACTCAGCTGGTGTGCGGCGAGTCCAATTCGACTACCAAGGCAATGTTATTTTGGATGCCAATCAAAACTTGGGATTGGGGCGGGTAACGCTATCGATCATGAATGGTGGTAAAGCCAAGCGCTGCGTGTTTGTTTCCACAATTTTAGGAGACCTGCGCTCAGCTCACGAGCATTCTCAGCCCCAAATAGAAAACCAGAAGTCCTATTTTTGCTATTAAGCAAGATAGGGGTCAGATCCCTGACCCCTCTTCATGCTTACAACTTCATTTCCGCTGCTGTCTTTTGCCGATCCAGCTTTAAAATCAACACTCCCAACGGTGGTAGACACAGATCCAGCGAGTAAGGGAAATTCTGGCAAGACCACTCATCCGCCCACTTGCCGCCAAGATTGCCCATATTGCTGCCGCCATACTGACGAGCGTCGCTGTTCAATAACTCTATATAGAATCCAGGCTCCGGCACACCCACTCGGTAGTGTGAATGAGGCTGGGGCGTGAAGTTACAAACAGTGATAATAAAGTCTTCAGCATCTTTGGCTCGACGGATAAACGAAGCCACGCTGTGGCGGTTATCGCTACAGTCAATCCAATCGAATCCGGGCTGAGCAAAATCTTGGGTATACAGAGCTGGTTCAGAGCGGTAGAGATGGTTTACATCTGTCAAAAACCGCTTCAACTGTTGGTGTGGCGCATGCTGTAGCAGATGCCACTCTAAATCACTCCAGACATTCCACTCACTCCACTGCCCAAACTCCATGCCCATAAACAGTGTTTTCTTGCCTGGGTGGGTGAACATATAAGCAAACAAACAGCGTACGTTAGCAAACTTCTGCCAAGTATCCCCCGGCATCTTGCCAATCAGATTGCTCTTGCCATGCACCACTTCATCGTGAGACAGGGCTAGCATGTAATTCTCGTTGTGGTGGTACCACATACTAAACGTGACGTTGTTCTGGTGGAACTGACGGAACCAGGGATCCATGTGGAAATAGTCCAGCATGTCATGCATCCAGCCCATATTCCACTTCAAGTTAAAGCCCAGTCCCCCCACGTATGTAGGCCAAGATACCATCGGCCACGAGGTTGACTCTTCCGCAATTGAAAGAACGCCAGGGAAATAGCTGAAAATGACATGGTTCGTTTGGCGGAGAAAATTAGCTGCCTCCACATTTTCTCTTCCTCCATACTGGTTAGGAAGCCATTCCCCCTCCTTACGGCCATAGTCGAGGTAGAGCATAGAGGTTACAGCATCCACTCGAATCCCATCAATATGGTATTTATCAAACCAGAACAAAGCATTTGCCACCAGAAAATTCCGGACTTCGTTACGGTTGTAGTTGAATACCAAGGTTCCCCACTCTTTGTGTTCACCCTTACGTGGGTCAGCGTGTTCATAAAGGTGTGAGCCATCAAAGTAAGCCAAGCCATGACCATCTTTGGGAAAGTGACCGGGAACCCAATCAACAATCACCCCGATCCCGTTTTGGTGGCATTGGTCAACGAAATACATAAAGTCTTGGGGTGTCCCATAGCGAGAGGTACAGGCATAGTACCCACTCACTTGATAACCCCAGGAGCCATCAAAGGGATATTCTGCAACTGGTAGCGTTTCAATATGGGTGTAGCCCAGTTCTTTAACGTAGGGGATAAGCCGCGAGGCTAGTTCCCGGTAAGTAAGGAAGCGTGCCCCCGGTCTGAGTTCTGAGACTACAACTACAGGCTCTGCTTCACCATTGGGTAGAGTCGGTGGTTCAGATGAGGAGGCATGGAGCCAGGAACCCAAATGCACTTCGTAGACTGAAATGGGCTGGGTCAAGGGTTCTGTATGGCGGCGCTGCTCTATCCAGTCTTGGTCGTTCCAACTGTAGGCACCCAAATCGGCGACAATCGAGGCGGTTTTAGGGCGAACTTCCTGCTGGAACCCGTAGGGATCAGACTTTTCGTAGATATGACCGTCCTGATTTTTGATTTCATACTTGTAGCGATCGCCCACTCCGCTCCCCGGAACAAAAAGGTCCCAAACTCCCGTGGGGCCTTTACGCATCTGGTTTTTACGCCCGTCCCAGTAGTTAAAATCCCCTAAAAGCGAAACATTACGCGCATTGGGTGCCCAGACGGCAAAGTACACTCCCTTAATACCATCCACTTCCGTCAGATGCGCTCCCAGTTTCTCGTAAATCCGGTGATGATTTCCTTCGGTAAACAGGTGCAGGTCAAAATCTGTCAAGTGGGCAGAGCGGAAGGCATAAGGGTCATAAACGACGCGCTCGTGTGAGCCTTCTTGAATTCGCAGTTGATAGTTTGTCAGTTCTAGCCTATCAATCGTGCATTCAAAAAAGTGGGGATTGTGTATGGGTTGCATCGGTTGTTCTGTCCGTTCCTCAGGCAGGACAACCGATGCCGCACTGGCATTTGGTAAATAGGCTCGCACCGCCCAAACGGTTTTGCCATCCTGCTCTACGGGATGGGCACCTAGCACTTCAAATGGATCGTGATGCTGATTCCAAACAATGCGCTCAACCTGATCGGGGGCGATGGTCATAGACATGGAGCTACCTAATTGAAATAAATTATTTTGAGCCTCTCGTCATAACTTAATTACATATTCTTTATATTTTTTTGCAATTTTTTTTACTCAATGTCATCTACCCTTAGAGCGGCCCGATCCGGAAAGGGATAACTGTGCGAATGAGTTTAAGCAGGCGAAGCAAGAAAATATTTTGCCGCACTTCGGGACTCAGTTGAGGTACCGCTGGACCAGATTCTAACTGAGCTTGCAACTGGGCATACTCAGCGGCAGTAAGCAGTTTGCCATCAACTGGCGATCGCGCTTGTGTAATAATTTCCGTTCTTAATACTTCTTCTGGCGTATCCTCTGGCGGCGGCAAGGAAAGGGCAGGCTTAACTGTAGAAAGTGCTAAAGAGATTGAGAGGATGGTAGTACTTGCACTTAAAATCAGCAATGTTGTGCGCTTCATCTAGTTCAGAGTCACTTCGCAACAATTCGCAACACATTCTTACCCTACATCGCCGAGTCTATAATCGCTGGCAGTTGTCCTGAGTCCTAAGCAAACTGCCCGTTCCCACCCAATTAGCGCGGAGGTTAGGCATTCCTACGCCAAAAATATTGCGGTTAATCTCGTTCTATGGCTTAGGACTTACAGCCTTCCAAACCACTGTTAGTTAAAAGGTTGTATAAGCATAGAAGCGAGATTTTTGACCGCTTAAAAAGATTCTTATAGACCAGTGCCAGTTTAGATTGGCGATGCTAAAGAGAAGTACTAAATTGCCATAAAAGCCTTTATCCCACCATTAAAGACCTTTTACAAATGTCTCCGCTTCATTGAGCGCCTCGCCAACTGACACTGGTTCATGAGTAGCTTCCTCTCTAGAGGGAAGGGGCTGAAAACTGTCCGTAATGACTGCTAGCCTAGCTACTAGGGCGAAGAAGATGGAGAACTAGACGGAGACATAGACATAGACGGAGACGCAGACGGAGATGTAGTAGTTGTAGTTGTAGTTGTAGTTGATGATGACGATGACGATGACGTAGACGGAGAGGCAGATGAACTAGGCGATTCTGATGGTGACGCCCCACCGCCAGTGCCACCGCTATCGCTACAGGCCGCTAACAAGCTGCCCACTAAGCTGAATGCCAAAGCCAAACTAAGAATTTTCTTTTTCATAACTCCTCTTTGCACCAATTGCGGCAGATAATAATGAGCCGGTCGTTGATTAAGATACCGTATAAGATACCGCATTTGTTGACTTTTCTGAAAAGGTGCGTTCACGCAAGGTCAATTTTGAGGTTTGCCCTTACCCCAACTAAATTTTTATCGATACCATTTTATACTATTTGACATCTTCCACCTGAAGACATAGACTGACAGTCTAATGATAATATAAGGGCGATATCTGGCGGACTGAAGACTATGGCTGTTGCTTCAAAATCCCATGTTTCCGACCGCAAGCGACAAGTATCATCGACAAGAGTTGTCGCACCTGACCCAAAAGGCAAGTCATTAGAGATGAGCACGAAAGGTTTGACTACCCGTCCCAAACCTAGCGGTAAAACCATCCCGATTCTGGTTAGTTCTCGAGCAACACCTCCGTGGTGGCTACGCCTGTGCTACTGCCAGCGCTGTTCCTCGGTTGTAACTTTACTGTTAGTGGCGGCGACGCTCACAGTTTATGCTTGGACAGCATATTCCCAACAAGTGTGGAGTCAGGCGTATCGCAAGCTAATAAACTTACAACGCGATGAGCGACAGTTGACGACTACCAACGAGGTGCTAAAAAATAAGATGGCGCAGCAAGCCGAAGACAAGGCAACGGCGCTAGAGCCGCTAAATCCTGCTACAACAATCTTCCTCCCATCTCCACCTCAACATCCTGCTCCCGCAGCCTCTACCTCCAAACCATCTGTCCAAAAGCAGCAACAAAACCTGCTCCCTCTAGGATACTAAGCTGTCGTTTATGCGCCTAGAAAGTCGCCCCCCGCGTAGCCGCGAAAAGGGGAAGCAACCACCAGACACCAAGCAAAGACCCCCTACCTTAAACTACTTCCGGTTGCTGCTCGTCTGGAGCGTATTGTTTGCTGGAGTGTTAGGTTTGGGCCTGAAGTTGTATCAGCTCCAAATCGTTCGTGGGTCGGCGCTACTAGAAAAGGCGCGACAACAGCAGATGGTTGAGCTACAACCCTTCATCCCTCGCCGCTCCGTAGTAGATCGTAATGGTAATGTGTTGGCGCTTGACCAGCCCGTTTATACCCTGTACGCGCATCCCAGGCTGTTTAAAGTCTCCAGAGAAGTGGTCGCTAAACATCTGGCCCCAATTCTCAATCGCCCTTCTGTCGAACTGCTAAAGCAGTTCAAACTTCGTGATAGCGGCATTCGGATTGCCCCTGCTCTGGCAGAGGATATTGCCGCTAAAGTCTCGAAAGAACACATCAGTGGCTTAGAGCTGATTCAAACCTACTCTCGCCTCTACCCCCAACAGGATTTAGTTGCCGATGTGTTGGGCTACGTAGATGCCAACCGTCACGGTCAAGCCGGTGTGGAGTATAGCCAGAATAAGTTGCTGGAACGCTCTATCCAGACATTACGGCTCACAAAAACTGGAAACGGAGCGTTGATGAGCGACTACTTTCCAGAGGGATTTGTGCATGGTGATGACTTGCGGCTGCAACTAACGCTTGACAGCCGCCTGCAGCGAGTTGCCCGCCTTGCCCTAAGGCAACAAATACAACAGTTTAGTGCCAAGCGCGGTACGGTCATCGTGATGGATGTGCAGGATGGTTCCCTACTTACAATGGTTACTGAACCATCCTATGACCCCAATGAGTACAATAAAAAGTCAAATGTGAAACTGTTCAAAAACTGGGCAGTATCGGACCTTTATGAACCGGGCTCGACCTTGAAGCCTTTAAATGTGGCGATCGCTCTGGAAACTGGGGCAATCAAACCCAATAGCGTATTCAACGACTCCGGTCTAATTAAAGTGGGGGGCTGGCAAATTACAAATGCTGAAGGGGAACATCACGGACCCCTGACGATTGCTCAGATTCTACAATACTCCAGCAACGTCGGCATGGTGCAAGTAATGCAAAAAATGAAGCCAGAAGACTACTATAGCTGGTTGAAACGACTAGGTATGGGCCAAACCCTCGGGACAGATCTGCCCTTTGAAGTGCCTAGCCAGCTGAAAAATCAAAAGCAGTTTATCTCCTCTCCAATTGAACCAGCAACCGCCTCCTTTGGTCAGGGAATTTCCATCACACCCCTTCAACTAGTGCAACTGCACGGCGCTTTAGCCAACGGGGGCAAATTGGTGACTCCTCATGTAGTCAGAGGGCTATTCAGTAGCAAAGGGCAGCTATACTGGCAACCATCACTCCCACAGTCTCGGCAAGTTTTCTCCTCAGCGACGACTCAAAAAGTGTTAGAGATGATGGAGACGGTGGTTAAAGAAGGGACGGGACAATCAGCGCAAATTCCTGGATATCGCATTGCTGGTAAAACTGGCACAGCCCAAAAGCCCAGTTCCAACGGCGGCTATAGCAATGCTCAAATCACTAGTTTTGTTGGCATTCTACCAGTGGAATCTCCCCGCTACGTCGTTTTGGCAGTTGTGGATGAGGCCAAGGGGAACTTCTTTGGCTCCGTAGTGGCAGCACCAATTGTTAAGTCAGTTATGGAAGCGCTGCTGACAATTGAGCGGATTCCGTCTACTCAGCCGATAGTTCAATCGACTCCTAGCCATTAGATGGGGAATGGGGAATGGGGAATGGGGAAAAGAATTCTTCCCCTACTCCCTACTCCCTACTCCCTCTTGTCTGGCTCTGCAAAATTTGCTCCAACAACTCGTCGCTGGAACGGGCGGGGGAAAGGCAAGTCAAGCCTTGGCAGACTAATCCCACAGCTGCTTCTGGTAAATCATCTGCTAGGGTGAAGATAGATGCAGGCAAATACTGAGCGATCAAATCCATCTGGTCAGCCCAGGTACGAATCAAAGTGCAGTGGCGATACCAATCTAGAGCTGTAAACAAGCTGGGACAGGCTTGGGGAGCGCTGTGCATCACACTGCTAAAAACTTGCAGAGATTGCTCGGCTCGGTCGAGATAGCTGAGGTCTTCCGTAAGTAAGGCAAGGCGAACGAGGTTAGCAATCGCCACTCCATTAGCAGCCGGCGTAGCACTGTCCGCGTAGCTGCGCTCCCGCACTATCAGATCATGGCCAGCATCCTTGGAGGTGTTGTAATATCCACCTAGTTCTACACACCAGAGGAATTCGTCAAACTCTTCTTGTACTGCGATCGCCTGCGACTGCCATCTAATCTGGTCAGGAGAACAAGAGTATAAATCTAGCAGCGCTTTGATAAAGAGGGCATAATCTTCAGACTGAGCTAGCACAGCCGGTGAAGATTCGTAATTGAGCCGGTGGAATCGCCCATTCACCCACTGATTGTCTAAAATGAAGTTTGCCGCAAGTGCCGCCAGTGAAAGATATTCTGGTTGTCTGAATACTCCATAAGCTCGTGCCAAGCCTGAAATCATTAGGCTATTCCAAGCCACAATCATCTTGGTGTCCGTTACTGGCGGAATCCGACCAGGCCAGTTACCAGTTTTCGCCGCTTGATTGTTACGGGCTGGAGGGAATGTTTCTAGGGCATCAGCTGTTGCACCGTAGCGGCAGGCAAACAGCTTTGCTAGTGAGGTTTCTAGCGTATCACTCAGCTGACCTGGATGACGGCGCTGCAACACGTTGCGAACCTCAAAGTTTCCATTGGGTGTCACGGTAAACTGTTCTTCCAGTTCCCCTAACTGATTTGGTGTGAGTAGCTGTTGTAGCTCGCTGTAGAACCAAACATAAAACGCTCCTTCCTCTGGCTCCAACTCAGTTGGGTTGGTGAAGCTATCGGCATCTTGGGCAGCATAGAAGTAACCTTCAGGTGCTGTCATTTCGCGCTTGAGCCATTGAACAGTGCCGGCGATCGCTCTTTCAAATGCCGGTTCCTCCACCCCAGCACTCCATAAATTCGTCAAATACTCCACAATCTGACCATTGTCGTAGAGCATCTTTTCAAAGTGAGGCACTGTCCAGTTTGGGTCAACAGTATAGCGATGAAAGCCGCCGCCCACATGGTCGTAGATGCCACCCAATGCCAGATCCAAGCCCCGCTGAATACACACCTGTTTGGGGTCATATCGAGGTTCTTGTTGCCAGGCTGAGCCTGGCAACAAGAACCTGGTTCCCCGTAGTGCCAGGTCCGCATAGGGAATCATCGGGAAACTAGTGCCGTAATCACGAGCAGTAAGCACCCCAGTGTTACTCTCCAAGCCCTGCCGCAGTAAATTATCGTTCAGGCTATCGGTTGCCGGTAGCACAACGGCCTGCTGGAGGGAATCGAGAATCGCTTGTTTACGCGATCGCAAATCCTGTTTTTCTGTGTCGTAATAGTGGCGAAGCGCTTGCAGCACTTGTAAAAATCCGGGACGTCCGTAGCGTGGCTCTAAGGGAAAGTATGTGCCAGCATAAAACGGCACCAAATCATCAGCGGAGAGAAAAATGTTGAGAGGCCAACCACCTTGTCCACTCATCATCTGCAAAGCCTGCATATAAATACTGTCGAGGTCAGGCCGTTCTTCCCGGTCTACCTTAATAGGCAGGAAGTGAGCGTTCATGTATTCCGCAATGACTGGGTCGGAAAAAGCTTCCCCTTCCATAACGGTGCACCAGTGGCAGCTGGAGTAGCCAATCGAAAGGAAGATGGGTTTGTCCTCAGCCCTTGCATTTGTAAGAGCTTCGTCACACCACGACCACCAATCAATCGGGTTTTCAGCGTGTTTGCGTAGGTAGAGACTTTGGGATTGGGCGAGGCGATTGGTCATGTCGCAATAGGTGAGGGGGGGAAAGTTAGTATAGTGTTCTCCCTATCTTCCCATCTTCCCATCTTCCCATCTTCCCATCTCCCCCTCTCCTCATCTCCCCCTCTTCCCATCTCCCCATCTCCCCTCGATAGAATTAAGGAATATTACTAGAATAAGCAGGCACAATGATTCCTATCGTTATAGAACAATCTGGTCGGGGCGAACGTGCCTTTGATATTTACTCCCGGCTGTTGCGGGAGCGCATCATCTTCTTAGGACAACAGATTGATTCCGACTTAGCCAACCTGATAGTTGCCCAACTGCTGTTTTTAGATGCCGAAGACTCAGAAAAAGACATCTACCTTTACATCAACTCTCCGGGTGGCTCTGTAACAGCTGGCATGGGCATATTTGATACGATGAAGCATATCCGTCCGGATATCTGCACCATTTGTACAGGGCTAGCGGCGAGTATGGGTGCTTTCCTCCTTACCGCCGGTACAAAGGGTAAGCGAATGAGTCTACCCCATTCGCGAATTATGATCCATCAACCACTAGGAGGAGCACAGGGGCAGGCAACGGATATTGAAATTCAAGCGAAGGAAATTTTATACCACAAGCGACGGCTCAACGAGTTTTTAGCCGAACATACTGGTCAGCCCCTAGAACGGATTGAGCAAGATACTGAGCGTGACTTCTTCATGTCGCCTGAGGAAGCAAAAGACTACGGCTTGATCGACCAGGTAATTAACCGTCACGCGGCTGGTAGCCGACCCGTTGCAGCTGTTAGCTAGACCAAACCCGAACAACGAATTTCCCTTGATGAATTTGCAGTAACTCAACAGAGACTGCCCGTGGGATAGCGAGATTGAAAGTGAGTCGGCATAATATGCCCACTTAACTCAGAACTCCCATATACTTTCTATCATTCTCCCCCGCTCAGCGCTTGCGCTATAACGGGGGATTCCTCAAAGTTCCCCCTGAGCATTTCCTGAATCCGTAGAGTCCGCTTACTATTAACTCTGTCCGTCTTGGAAAGTTTCTTCCGGAGGGAAACCCTCCTCCATGCAATCGAGCTGCGCTCTCTACAAGTGCTTGCCGCCCACCGCTATAACGGGAGCCTTCTCGCAGTTGAATGATAATTCTGAGATCCTTAAAAGAGCCATTTTCTTAAATGTGGCTTCTTACCTACAATAATAATAAGGACGGTTCTACCTTTACGACTTGCCTTACTGCTGCTCCTAAGCGTTACCGATTCCACAGATGGGGCAATTAGGTTTAGCAGTAGTTTTTCCAGGTTAAAGATTCAAGTCTAAGGGTGCAACAGTTGCTTCAATCCAGACAATCAAACATCTGCTATCCCGCTGGCTCAAGCTGTTCTCTACGGGTTTGTAGGACATCAGTAGACGACGTTTAGGGTTATAGCGTGGAAGCAGCGTCGCTGAAATTGTGGGTTGTAGATGATGCGTGCGCTTGCCCTGATAACAAGGGTGATTCTAGCGCTAACAAAACAGAGGCTACTCCCGCTTGGGGTGAGGCTAAAGGAAAAGAACCGCATTCAGATACGACTCTCGTATGGCGGGAAGCTAAAGCTCAACCGCAAAGCTCAACAAGAACAATTTTCTGACCGGAGGCCGGTTCGCTACATGGAATTTTCAATCGCTACACTGCTTGCCAATTTCACTGATGACAAATTAGTCGCTGCCAAGGTTTTGGAAAAGAAACTGGGTTGCCAAGATGAGACAAGTCTACGAAAACTACAAATTGCGCTAGAGATACTACAAAAAATCGGCATTTTGGTCAAAGATCGCGGTAAATATCGCCGGGTAATTGAAGAAGGCGTCATCGAAGCAAAACTCCGCTGTTCAAGTAAAGGATTTTGCTTTGCCATTCAAGAGGTGGAGGGTTCGGAGGATATTTACATCCGAGAAAGTAATCTTAGTACTGCTTGGAATGGCGATCGCGTTCTGGTGAAACTGACTAAAGAAGGTAGCCGCCGCCGCAGCCCAGAAGGAGAAGTGCAGCTAATTCTGGAACGCTCTAATCAGAGCCTACTTGCCCGGATTAAGCAGACCAACACTGGCTTCCGAGCTGTTCCCTTAGACGACCGACTCCTATTTGAACTCGACCTTCAGCCGAGTTCAAATAACTTGGCAGAGGCCATTGAGCACCTTGTTCATGTGGAAATCCAGCGCTACCCATTAGGACAATATCCTCCGATTGGTCGGGTTGTGCAGATCCTCGGTAGTGATGCGGAAGCCGCCGCCGACATAGACCTTGTCTGTTGCAAGCACGACTTACCCCGCACCTTTAGCGCCAGTTTGATGGAAGCAGCGGCAGGCTTGCCCAACCAACTCAGCAAAACAGACCTGAAGCAGCGGCTCGACCTACGCCATCCCCTTACTGTAACAGTAGGAGGTATCGTAGAAAATGCCTTTACTCTAGAAAAAACCTTTGCAGGAAACTGGAAGTTGGGAGTTCACATTGCTGATGTTGCTCACTATGTCTTGCCCGACTCGCTGCTTGAGCGGGAAAGCCTAAAGCGGGGCAGCTGTGTGGATCTAGGAGAAACAGTACTTCCCCTTTTACCAGAAGCTCTAGAGGAGTGCTGCTCTCTGTTGCCCGGAAGCGAGCGGTTAGCAATTTCCGTACTGCTTACCCTTGATGCAGCCACTGGGCAACTAGTAGAGTTTGAAATTCAACCCAGCGTCATCCAGGTTGATCACCAACTGAGCGAACAAGAAGCACAGGCAATACTGCACAGTCAGCTAGTAAAAGAACATAGCGGTGCTAACGCACAGATTGACGAGTCAGAACAATTGACTTTTCAAAGCCAGTTTAGCGGCGCACACACAGACGAGCAGTCTGGCTCTTCCTTGCCACCCGTGGTTGAACTGCTAAAACAACTATTAGCCTTGAGTCAGGAGGTAAAAGAACTTCGAAGGCAGCGGGGAGACTTTGAACTCAAACTGCCACAATCCCACTACCCCTACTATGATGAGGGCATACTGGGGACTGTTGTGGTAGCTGAGTCATCAGTGAAATCACTGTTGACTGAATTGGTACTACTAGCAAATCAAGTGGTGGCCGCCCATCTGCAAGCATTAGGTGTTCCCGCCATCTACCGGGTGCAACCAGCACCTGACCTGGAGGAAGTCCAGGACATGATTAAATTGGCAAGCCATCTGGGGGTTGAACTGCGGCTAGAGCAGGAAGAGGTCGTTCAGCCCTCTGACTTCAAAAGCTTTACTCAGCAATTTGCCCAAGTGCCTGACTCGGAGCAAGTCCTAACTTATCTGCTGCGGGACACACTTAAGCCGGCGCTTTATAGCAACACGCCGGGGTCTCACTTTGGTTTGGCCCTACAGAGTTATACCCACTGCAATTCCCCCTTGCGCCGTTACCCAGATTTGCTGCTACAAAGGGTTTTAAAAACGGTGTTTGAACAGGGACGCGATCGCCGTACCACCCGTGCCAAAGAGCGCGTTAACCTACGCCACAGTTCCTGTCACGGTCAAATCAACTGGAACGTCCTACCCCCGGAGGAGCAGCAGGAACTAGAAAGTGATTTGGCTAGAGTGATTGTCCAGCTCAATGACCGGGAAAGGGAAGTGCAGGATGCCGAAGCCGATCTGAAGGGTCTGCAAAAAGCCCAGTTGATGAAAGAGCGCATCGGTGAGGTCTTCCAGGGGCTAATTACTGGCGTGCAGTCCTATGGTTTCTTTGTTGAAATTGAAGTCCCAGCACCCAATGGTAGGCTGCTACAGGTGGAAGGGCTGGTACACGTTAGCTCGCTCAAAGACGACTGGTACGAGTATCGAGCGCGGCAACAAGCACTGTTTGGTCGTAAAAATCGCGCTTCTTACCGATTGGGCGATCGCGTAACCGTCCAAGTCAAGAGTGTCGATTATTACCGTCAGCAAATTGACCTAGTGACAGTTAACGGTGAGCGCCAAGCGACGCTCGCAGAGACAGATGTCGACTCATCAATTGACAATGATTTGATTCCTGAGCATGAATCGTATTCTGATGAGGAGTAATCCCGTCATTCCTAAAGGCGGGTCTATGCCACTCGTCTTGGGCGTTTCCGGGGCATCGGGTCTTATTTATGCTGTACGCGCTCTGAAGTTTCTGCTCTTAGCAGACTATGCCGTTGAACTAATTGCCTCCAAGTCGACCTACTTGGTCTGGCAGTCCGAACAGAATATCCGGATGCCCGTAGAACCAGCGCAACAAGAGCAGTTCTGGCGTCGGCAAGCTGGGGTCGAAACTATGGGTAAACTACGCTGCCACCCCTGGAGCGATGTCGGTGCCAATATTGCCAGTGGTTCCTTCCGTACCCTGGGTATGGTTGTGATTCCGTGCAGTATGAGTACCGTGGCAAAGCTGGCGGCCGGACTGAGTTCTGACTTGCTAGAGCGTTCAGCCGATGTACAGCTGAAGGAAGGGCGTCAACTCGTTATCGTACCCCGTGAAACGCCTTTCAGCCTGATTCACCTGCGCAACTTAACGACCTTGGCAGAAGCCGGGGCCAGAATTGTCCCCGCTATCCCTGCCTGGTATCACAACCCCCAAACCATTGAAGATTTGGTTGACTTTGTCGTCGCTCGTGCCTTGGACCAACTAAATATTGACTGCATCCCCATTCAACGGTGGGAAGGGGGTAGTAGGGGAGTGGGGAGTGAGGAGCAGGGAGGCAAAGGGGAGAAATAAATTAGAAGCAAGGGAACTCTATCAAACCTTCCACCAGATTTTGGGTTGATTGGTTAATCTACTTGCCAAACCTTCCCTTTACTAATGCCAGCAGCGAGAATAGAAATATAACAAGAGCGCTGGGACGTCTATACTCCTCTTCCCCACTCCCTACTCCCTACTCCCCTCTCCCCGACTATGCCCCTGATTCGCATTTTACTAATACTTGCAGTACTGGGAGGACTAACCCTATTGTTAGCGCAAAACTGGTCGCCAGTTCTGCCGCTAGTGTTTTTGGGCATAAAAACTCAGGCGCTACCACTAGCAATATTGATTTTGCTCAGCTTAACTGCCGGTGCTCTCACATCTTTGCTAATCACCGGCTTGTTTAAACTATCGAATTATTTTGCAGCACAACAGTTGAGGCACCGAGGCCGAGACTCCGAAGCAACCCGAAGGAGTTCTAGCAGCCAAAATTATGCTGCCCCATCGTCACCCAGACCTCCCCAATCTAGCACTACAAACTCAACTCCCAGTGATGCCTCTTCTGATTGGGATACTGAACCCAAAGACGACGACTGGGACTTTGACGAAGAGGCAGACAATGAGCGGAAATCCAGCTCTCAGGATGGGGTTAGAGACTCCACAAACTACGAGCGTCAGCAACAACCGAAGAGTAGCTCTCAATCTGGCTCAGTTTACTCATACGGCTACCGAGAGCCTAGCAATTCTGGCGTAGGCAAAACTGAGTCGGTCTACGATGCCGATTATCGCGTGATCAAACCGCCTTATAGGGAGACAGATAAAGCTAAAGAGGATGAGGATTGGGGGTTTGAAGATGACTAAGCAGCCATCTCAAAACTCTGGGTAACAGGCATCTTACCTGTGAATGGTACGGGCGAGACGCCCATTCCACGCGTCAGTAAGCAGTTTTGAGATAGTTATTAAGAATAAATTTCACCTCGCGTATTCCCACAAGAAATATTGGAAGTTATGGAGTTATTGCGATGGCAATACTTAATTGAGAGAAACTCCTCAAGTTTGACTCAAGAAATTGTAAGCCAGTACATATTTGAACGGTTAGAAAAGCAGTTTTTCAAATAAATATATGATAAATAAGCTATATTTTTAATGGCTAATACACTTATCAAGTCTAAGTTGAAAACTATATCAAAGTTAGCTAAACAAGGATTAGGAGCCGGTGATTAGTTAGATATGAATAGCTTGTTGAGAGGAGTTAATGTGTACCTAATTGGCATGATGGGTGCTGGTAAGACGGCTATAGGGCGCGAACTTGCAGCTCAGTTGGGCTACCGTTTTCTTGATACCGATGTGGTAATTGAGCAAGCTGCTGGTAAATCGATTACCGAACTGTTTGCTAGCGTTAAAGAAGAAGGTTTTCGGGACCTAGAAAGCCAGATACTGGCAAAAGTTTGTGCTTATACGAATTTAGTGATCGCTACCGGAGGCGGCATTGTCACGCGACAAAAAAACTGGAGCTACCTGCACCACGGTTTAGTCGTATGGCTGGATGTCCCCGTTGAACTACTATATGTTCGCTTAGTATCCGATAAAACTAGACCACTGCTGCAAGACGTCGACCTGTTAAGAAGGCTGCGATCGCTACTTGAGGAGCGGCTACCACTCTATGCCCAAGCCGATCTCAAAGTTACCGCTAGCAACGAAGAAACACCTGTACAACTAGCAAAACGAGTTCTTGAGGAAATTCCCACCGTTCTCAGACCTAATTTCCAGAATTAGCTAAAACTGTTCTCCTAGATATAGTCGAGAATTTCAAACTCCTTTAAACTGCACTCGATGAAAGTTTACGTCCCAAAAGCTACTCATGGTAACCGATAGCGAATACATTAGGAAGGCTGAAGCCACAAGGGTGCAGGTGCTGAGCGAAGCGCTCCCCTACATCCAACAGTTTGCCGGTCGAACAATTGTCGTTAAATACGGCGGCGCGGCAATGAAAGATAGCACGCTTAAAGATAAGGTCATCCGCGATATTGTGTTTCTGGCATGTGTGGGCTTACGACCAGTAGTGGTTCATGGCGGTGGCCCGGAAATAAATAGCTGGCTAGATAAGCTGGGAATCGAGCCGCAATTTAAGAATGGTCTGCGGGTGACCGATGCCGCCACGATGGATGTGGTGGGAATGGTTTTAATCGGTCGGGTTAACAAAGAAATTGTTTCCCTGATTAACCGCGCCGGTGGCTCAGCCGTGGGTCTTTGTGGTTTGGATGGCAATTTGATCAAAGCCCGCCCAGAAGGTCGAGAGGGAATTGGCTTTGTGGGGGAAGTGTCCAGTATGGATGTGAGGATTTTGGAGTCCCTGGTCAACAGTGGCTATATCCCCGTAGTGTCTAGTGTGGCGGCAGACGAAATGGGACAAGCATATAACATTAACGCTGACACCGTCGCTGGGGAACTGGCGGCAGCTCTAGGGGCAGAAAAAATGATTTTGCTCACTGATACAGCCGGGATCTTGAAGGACTACAAAGACCCGTCTACCTTGATAGCTAAGTTAGATATTCAAGAAGCTCGTGAACTGATTACGACTGGTGTGGTAGGCGGCGGGATGATTCCGAAGGTGAACTGTTGTGTACGATCGCTTGCCCAAGGCGTGCGAGCAGCACACATCGTGGATGGTCGGGTTCCTCACGCCCTTCTGCTGGAAATCTTTACCGACACCGGCATCGGTTCGATGATCGTGGCTTCGGAGTTTATGTTCTAGGCCGCGGCGGGGGCTGGGCCCCCTCTCCCCCTGCTCTTCTAAAGGTGGCAACATTAAGAAAGACCGCATTATAAGCGCGAAAAGTGAGTTCAGAAAATTTAGAAATTGTCCGAACTGAGTACCAGGCTGGGAAAGCTGCTTTTGAGCGTGGGCAGTACCGCGAATCAGTCCAACACTTAGAAAAGGCAAGCGCCCTGGTTGCTCGTAATTCTCGTTTAGGGGGTGAGGTTCAGATCTGGTTGGTGACGGCTTATGAAGCCACAGGGCAAAGAACAGAAGCGATCGCCTTATGCGAACAGCTCAAACGCCATCCTGACGCAGAAACCAGCAAACAAGGGCGGCGGTTGCTCTACATCTTGCAAGCACCTCAGCTGAAAAGACCGACCGAATGGCTAACTCAAATTCCCGATCTAGGGACACTGCCTAACAATGACACCCAAGCTCATCTCGGCAGTAGTACTGCTACTATCAACCGTTCACCACAACAGCGTCCGCAGCCAAAACCGATTGACCCGGCTCAGGTCAATACGAGAGATAATCGCTTTATCTGGGTTGCCCTAATTGCGCTAGGCCTGACTCTGGCTGGGTTATTCTGGTGGAATTACGGTTAAAGCTGGAGAATCAGCGCGAGGAGAGTTGTTTGTGAAACCATATGTTGTAGCTTTAATTCGGTTAATCAGCAGCGCGTTAGTGCGATCGCGACTGTTGTGGAGCATGCTTTTGGCGTCGCTGTTGCTTTCTAGTTGTGTGCGATATGACGTCGGCGTGAACTTTGATAACCCGAATCACGGCGAAATTGTGCAACATATTAAGTTGGGAGAACGGTTGACGAGCTTTAGTGGTGAACCAGTTCAGGAATGGCTAAAGAGCATTGAGCGCCGCACTCGACAACTGCAAGGCAAAGCCAGGCGAAAAGACCAAGAAATTACTGTGACGATTCCTTTTAACAATGGCGCTGAACTAGAAGCGAAGTTCAACGAATTTTTCAACCCAACCGGTAAGAAAGATTTAGCGTCTAGTACCAGTACGGCAACTGAGTTGCCTACTATCGACTCCCAGCTAAATTTGAATCAAAACAATCTGTTACTATTTGTGCGAAATCGGTTGAGCTATGACCTGGACTTGCGATCACTCTCACTAATCTCGACCGGGAACGTTCTAGTTAGTGATGATGAAATCCTGGACTTAGATTTTAGCTTGAATACACCTTGGGGTGCCCGCAGCGTTGAAATAGCTGACAACGCCCTTCACCCAGAAAGCTATCAGAAGGGGCGGCAGCTAGTCTGGACGCTTAAGGCTGGTCAGTTGAACCATCTAGAAGCAGTTTTCTGGCTTCCTAGTCCTATTGGTATCGGTGCCGTTGTTATTCTCCTGTTTGTGGCTGCGGGAATTTACCTAAGATATCAATTTATGCCAGACCCAACAATCATGCCGCCTATTAGGCCCACTCGTGCGTAAAGGGGAGTGGGGAGTTGCCCTTCTTCACGGTGACAGGCGCTCAAGCAGCCACCTGTCTTGCTCCAGTAGACGATATTGCAAGCGATCATGGAGTCGGCTAGGGCGTCCCTGCCAAAACTCAATCACTGTCGGGACAACTCGAAAGCCTCCCCAATCGGGGGGGCGTGGGACGTCTTTGTTTTCATATTTTGTCTTCAGTTCCTGCAACCGTGCTTCTAGGACTTCGCGGCTCTTGATGGCTTGGCTTTGCTCAGACGCCCAAGCACCGAGGCGACTGCTGAAGGGACGACTGGAGAAATACTCATTCGACTCTTGGTCTGATACTTTTTCCACACGCCCCTCAATGCGAATCTGACGTTCCAGTTCAGCCCACCAAAAGACGAGAGCAGCCTGGGGATTGTTTGCTAGCTCTTGGCCTTTGTGGCTCTTATAGTTGGTGTAGAAGACAAAGCCCCGTTCATCGAAGTTTTTAATCAACACCATTCTGGCTGAAGGCTTGCCGTCTGCTGTAGCGGTAGCAAGGGTCATAGCATTCGGCTCAGGCAACTGGGCTTGCAGTGCCTGGTTAAACCATTGGTGAAATTGTTTAAACGGATTAGGGTCAGCATCGGTTTCGCTTAAGCCTTGAAGGGTGTAATCTTTGCGAAGATCAGCTACGCTTGTGTCCATCTTAGTTTGTTGCTTGTCTTTCCAATCGGGAGCTACTACTACAGGGTAATTGAGATGCGTCATTCAGAAAAAATTCAACGTTTCCTCCTCCTTGGTCTAGGTGGCCCGATTGTCGCGCTCAATCTCTGGCTGTTGTACGTGGCTTACCACTATTTTGAGCATGTAGTCAACGTGCTCGTAATTGCAGCGATTATGGCATTTTTACTGAACTACCCAGTTAGTTTCTTTGAGCGGGCTCGCATCACTCGGGCTCAAGCAGTCATTCTCGTTTTACTGGCGACTGTAACGGTTTTAGTCATCCTCGGTGTCACACTGGTGCCAGCGGTGATTGAGCAAATGGTCCAACTGTTAAATGGCATTCCAGCTGGGTTAGAGACTAGTCAAGAAAATCTACAGCGATTTGATAACTGGGCTAGGGCTCATCGTTTGCCGCTAGCAATTACCGGTTTTACCAGTCAAATCAATGGTCGCATCATGCTTCTAGTGCAAACGCTAGCGGGTCAAGCTGTTGGATTCGCTGTAGGGACGCTGACTGGATTCCTGGATCTCGTGTTAGTGGTCGTGCTAGCGTTTTACATGCAGCTTTACGGTGCTCGCATGTGGATGGGGATAATTAACCTCTTGCCGTCTCACATTGGCATTCCCTTAAGTGCATCCTTGCGGCTGAATTTCCAAAACTTTTTCATCAGTCAGCTGCTGTTAGGGCTATTCATGGTCACCACTCTGACGCCCATTTTTTTAGTCATTAAGGTTTCGTTTCCCCTGCTATTTGCTTTGTTAATCGGTATTGGAGAACTAATTCCCTTTATTGGGGCAACAATGGGGATTGGTCTAGTGATACTTTTAGTTTTGTTTCAAAGTTGGCGGTTAGCCCTGATGGTAGCAGTCGCGTCTGTTGTCATGCAGCAGCTCAAAGACAACGTGGTTGCTCCTAGGTTAATGGGCGGTTTCACCGGGTTAAATCCGATCTGGATCTTCATTGCGTTATTGATGGGAGCCGCAATCGCTGGATTTTTGGGGATAATTGTCGCCGTACCAATTGCGGGAACGATTAAAGGCACAATAGAGGCAGTCCGTGGCCTTAAGCAACAGAGTGTGCCAAACGTAACTACTACTCATCATGATTTACCACGCAGCTGAGATGTTAACTTGGACGACAGAACGCAAATGTTTTTATGATTCAGTTGCTATTACCAATCTCATTATCTAAAATCCAAGCTTGACTTAGTTGAGGAGGCTATTGATGCGACAGATTAATTTTTTGCTGATCTTTGCCTTTTGTTTAGCCCTAGTTTTATTCAGCTTGGAAAACATTGAACCAGCGACGATTCAAATTGTTCAAGGCGTCCAGGTGCAAGCACCAATTTCAGTTGAACTGATTCTGGCAATGGCGATAGGCGCTGTCCTAGCCTGGATTTTTAGTTTGTGGACGCGGTTGCAGCGACTGCTAGTATCCCGTAAGGAAATTCGCCACAAAGATGCCCGCATACAGGAATTGGAGCAAAATATTGAACAGTACAAAACAGAAATTCAAGAGCAACAACTTACTCTGCCACCGGCAACCGAAACTCTGAAAGCACCAGAAGTCGTTGCTAAATAAATCTAGCGTGTCTCATAAACTAACTACGGTTTCTCCAGCCTAAGATGGAAGCTTTAAAGCTGTTTGAAGGAATCGCACTCCTAATTGACCTGGCTCAGCGGGGGGAAATTGATCCTTGGGATGTCCAGGTGATTGATGTCATTGACCGCTACTTGAGTGAACTTGTTACGGCTCAGGGCGCATCCATTGAAGCCTATGAAGCAGACTTGTCCCAGTCCGGACAGGCTTTTTTGTCGGCGTCGATGCTCGTCTTATTTAAAGCCAACACGCTCGCCGCGCTGGAATCGCCAGCAACTGACACAGACTCTTTGGAAGATGATTTCCTCCCAGAGACTGAAGACGTAATAGGGCTCAAGCCGCGGTTGCCCCTTGAGCGCCAGTTGCGCCGTCGCCCATCTGTGCCGCCCCAAAAACGCCGGGTGACACTTCAAGAGTTGATAGACCAACTGCAGTTAATGGCAACCCAGATGCAACAGCAGGAAGCGACGGCATCTACCAAAATCACCCGTCATCGCCTTCACTCCCAGTCTCACGCCCAAGCAGCCCGTGCGATCGCCGAGTTGGCTCACCAGGAAAATCTTACCGAAGTTGCCGTTCAACTGGAGCAGTTTCTAAACCATTATCACCCTTCTCTGAACCCGGAACAGAATTGGCTCAACTTGGATCAACTAGTAGAGTTGTGGACGCAGACAAGCATCCCATCTTCTACTCAGTACAGCAATAAAGCGCCGGAAGGGTCTGAACCAGCGATTGACCAAAGGGAAAATCCTGCTCTGTCCTCGCCTTTGACTTCACAACACAAAGACCGAGTGAGCGTCTTCTGGGCGCTACTCCTGTTATCAGCTCAATCCAAAGTGGAGTTAGCCCAACAGGAGTTCTACCAGGAAATCAAAATCCGCAGGCTCGAAGTAAAGTGAGAAGACAGACAACCCCGCAACAAATGCGAAAATCTGAGTAAATTGAGAAGATGTTAAATAGTCGGCTCAACAGGAGTTCTAAGGAAATGGGTAATTTGGGCTATGAAGGGAACTCACCAAGCCAATCTGCTCGTTGTTCAAAGCTATTCGTAGTTTTGGCAATGATTTAAAGCTGGAATTGACAGATGATTGAATATTAATAGAGTAGAGTAATTGGCGTGAGGTTGAGGAATAAAATTTTATGAAGGCCATGATTCTGGCAGCTGGTAAGGGGACTCGTGTACGTCCCATTACTTACACAATTCCCAAACCGATGATCCCCATCCTGCAAAAGCCAGTAATGGAATTTCTACTGGAACTGCTACGCAAGCATGGCTTTGACCAGGTCATGGTCAACGTCAGCCACTTGGCAGATGAAATTGAAAGCTATTTCCGCGATGGCCAGCGCTTCGGAGTGCAAATTGCCTATTCCTTTGAGGGACGAATTGTTGACGGCGCACTTGTCGGGGAGGCAATCGGCTCTGCTGGGGGTATGAGACGTATTCAGGACTTTTTGCCTTTCTTTGACGATACCTTTGTCGTGCTTTGCGGTGACGCTTTGATTGACCTGGACTTAACGGCAGCTGTGAAGTGGCACAAAGCCAAGGGCTCGATCGCCACAGTCATCATGAAATCTGTTCCCCTAGAGGAAGTTTCCAGCTACGGTGTGGTTGTCACAGATGAGTTAGATCGTGTCAAAGCATTTCAAGAAAAACCTGCGATCAAAGACGCTCTAAGTACGAATATCAACACAGGCATTTACATCTTTGAGCCAGAAGTGTTAAACTATATCCCCTCTGGTCAGGAGTACGACATTGGTAGCCAGCTGTTTCCCAAGCTGGTAGAGATAAATGCCCCATTTTATGGGCTAGTTATGGACTTCCAATGGGTAGATATTGGTAAAGTGCCAGATTACTGGCGGGCGATTCGCGGCGTCCTGCTAGGAGAAATTAAAAATGTTGACATCCCGGGACGCCAAGTCGCTCCCGGCATTTACACCGGTCTGAATGTTGCCGTAAACTGGGACAAGGTAGATATTAAAGGTCCAGTCTATATCGGCGCTATGACGCGGATTGAGGACGGAGCCAAGATTGTAGGTCCAACAATGATTGGCCCAAATTGTTGGGTTTGTGGTGGCGCTACAGTCGAAAATAGCGTGATTCATGAATACTCTAGGCTAGGACCGGGAGTACGATTAGTTGACAAGCTGGTACATGGGCGCTACTGCGTAGATAAAACTGGTGCCATGATAGACGTCCAAGCAGCTTCCCTAGATTGGCTAATTACCGATGCCCGTCAGGCCCCGCCATCTCAACCCCCGTTAGAGCGGCAGGCGATCGCTGACTTACTGGGGATAGACGCAATCTAGGAGTCAGGAGTCAGGAGTCAGAACTCAGGAGGAGTCAAGCTGCTGAGGGCTATGCCTTCTAGAGCGAGTTTTGGGAGACTAATTCTTCCTGAAGGTCCGCCGCGTCCGAACTAATGTTCAAGAGTAGGCTTGCGCCTTGAGTTGAAGGACTATATCCCACTCCAGGGGAGGAATTTTATTTCTCCTCCCTGACTCCTGACTCCTGACTCCTTTCAGGAAGACAAATAGGTGTAACGACTGAGACTATACTCGTAGGTTTGCAGCAGTCGTTGAGATTCAGCAAGCGTAATTCGCTTATCTTGCAAAGCTTGCTCGGTTCGCTGACGAATGCTCTCAACCAGATCCTCAGAGTCATACTGCACATAGCCCACGACTTCTGTCATCGTGTCACCCTTGACGACGTGTTCAATCTGGTAGCCATTCGGCGTCAGCTGGATGTGGACAGTGTTTGTGTCGCCGAAAAGGTTGTGTAGATTGCCCATAATTTCCTGGTAAGCCCCGCTTAGGAACATACCTAGGTAGTAGGGTTCTCCGCGGTTGAAGAGGTGCAGCTCTAAGACGGACTTCACATCCCGCAGGTCAATAAACCGATCAATTTTGCCATCACTATCGCAAGTGAGGTCTGCAAGAATTGCTCGCTGCGTTGGTTCTTCATCCAGCCGGTGAATCGGCATGATCGGGAACAGTTGGTCAATCGCCCAGGAATCTGGTGCCGACTGGAAGACGGAGAAATTGATATAGTAAATCGAAGCCATAATTTTCTCTAGGTCTTCCAGATCATCCGGGACGTACTCCTGCAAGCGAGTTATATTCAGAATTTTCTTACAGCAAGCCCAGTAGATCCGCTCGGCTCTGGCTCTTTCAGTCAGGCGCAAGATCCCTAAGTTAAACCGACTGATTGCTTCTTCTTTTAATTGAGTAACGTCGTGGTAAGCCTCCTGGTAATTCTCGACGTTGATAGATTGGTAGGTTTCCCAGAGGTTCCGAATAATTGGCGGTTCTCCCTCTTGAAAAGGTTCAGGTAACCCAGAGGGGACACCAGAGGTACTAAGGACGTCAAAGATCAGAACAGATTGATGGGATGCGATCGCGCGCCCACTCTCACTGATCAGCGTTGGCACTGGTAACTGACTCTCAGCACAGCTATCCTTCACCTCTGCCACGATATCGTTGGCGTAGTTTTGCATAGTGTAATTTTTTGAGGCATAGAAGTTGGTCTGAGAACCGTCGTAATCTACGCCCAAACCGCCGCCAACATCAAGATATTTCATGTTAGCTCCCAGTTGAGCTAACTCAACGTAGATCCTGCTGGCTTCCTGGATGGCATCTTTGATCACATTAATCGCCGAAATCTGAGAGCCAATGTGGAAGTGCAACAGCTGCAACGAATCTAGCAGGTCAGCTTGACGTAACTGTTCAACTGCCTGGATAATTTCGGGAATAGTCAGGCCGAATTTAGCGCCATCACCGCTAGTTCTCGCCCAACGGCCAATTCCTTGGGTACTTAGCTTCGCCCGTACACCCAAAATCGGCTTAATTCCCAACTGGTGACTGGCCGCAATCACCAACTCCACTTCTTCAACCTGTTCTAGCACGATAATCGGTGTCTGCCCCAACCGTTGGCCTAACATTGCTGTTTCGATATATTCTCGGTCTTTGTAGCCATTGCAGATCAACAAGGCTCCTGGCGTATCTAACATCGCTAGACCAATCATCAATTCTGGCTTCGACCCAGCTTCTAAGCCAAACTGATGAGGTTTACCAAACCGCACTAGATCCTCAACCAGGTGCTTTTGCTGGTTGCACTTGATCGGAAAAACGCCACGGTAGACACCAGGATAGCTATATCGTGCGATCGCTTTGGCAAAGCAAGCATTCAACCGCTCGATCCGGTCTTCTAAAATATCGGAAAAGCGAATTAGTAATGGTAGCCCCAAGTTGCGCTGCTTCAGGGCATTGACCAGCTCAAATAGATCTAAAGAGCCCCCACGCTCGCCCTTGGGTGAGACGGTGATATGACCAGCAGCGTTAATCGAAAAGTAAGGCTCACCCCAGCCTTCAATGCGATAAAGCGCTTCGCTATCCTCAATTTTCCAAAAGCGGGGAAGATTTGGTTTGGTGACTGGCACCAACTTGTTTTGGTTATTACCCAGCTCAACTATCTGCCCACTGGTCTCTGGATTCTCCACCTCAGCTGAGGTGGCAGTTGACTCAACACCCATTTTGTTTCTAGCCTCCAAATCACCGTCGAATAGCCAGTCTAACGCATCCTTCTGAGAGTGAATTCTGAGCTAAGAGAGACTTTCTGGGATAATCTAATTTTGTGTTAGTTAATAAAAGTTTTGGGAGATAGCTTTGGAACGGACATTCTTAGCAATTAAGCCTGATGGTGTGCAGCGAGGACTGGTGGGCGAGATTATCCGCCGCTTTGAAGCTAAGGGCTTTACCCTTGTTGGCTTAAAGTTCATGGCAGTGAGTCGCAACCTGGCAGAGCAGCATTATGACGTTCACCAGGAAAAGCCGTTTTTTGCTGGGCTAGTTGAGTTCATCACCTCTGGTCCCGTTGTAGCGATGGTGTGGGAAGGAGATGGCGTCGTTGCATCTGCTAGAAAGATGATTGGCTCCACTAACCCGCTGACGGCAGAACCAGGAACGATCCGCGGCGATCTTGGTGTCAATATCGGTCGCAACATAATCCACGGCTCAGATGCCGTCGATACAGCTAATCGTGAAATTAGCCTTTGGTTCAAGGAAGAAGAACTTGTCAACTGGCAACTGAGCTTAAGCGCCTGGATTCACGAATAGAAGAGATGGGGAGATGGGTCCCCTCCTCTTGGTCAAGGCTTTCTCTTAAGATCAACAAGTGCCTCCTCTTGTTCCTCTGCTCCCGCGGCTTCCCCATCTTCCCCTGCTCCTTTTTCAGGTTCCATCGCTGAGTCTGTAACAGTTCGCTGAGAAAATCCCCAGACGAAGATGAGGGCAATCGCGCTAATCATCAACCACTCTGGTGGCAATGTATCCTCATTGATCACTCGCACCAGCAACCGCAAGCCTACCAGTGCGACTGTAAGGTAGCCAGCATCCTCTAGGTGAACATATTCATCCAGCCAGCGGATGAATAGTCCAGTCATAAACCGCAGCGTGATCACGCCGATGGTAGCTCCAGTCAGCACCAGCCAAGTTTCTTGAGAAACTGCGATCGCTGTAGTAACGCTATCGAGAGAAAACGCCAAATCCGTTAGGGCAATCGTTGGAATTGCTTGCCACAGCGAGTCAAAACGAGGGCCATGATGCTGCTGCCCATCACTATCATTGGAGGTAAAGTACTGAAATACAAGCCATAGTAAGTAGGCGGCTCCCAAGAGTTCAAACTGCCAGAACTTGGTTACCCAGGTTGCTGTCAGAATCAGACTTATTCGCAGCACATAAGCCACAACCAAACCCAGGTTGAGCGCCTGACGCTGGAGCTTGGTATCTTCCAGTCCTTGGGCGATGGCTGCCAGGGCGATCGCATTGTCAGCCGACAGAACTGCCTCTAAAAAGACCAGGACTAACAGTACCAGAGGAGCTTCAACCCCTATATGCAACGGAGAATCTAAAATTTGGTCTACCATTAACAATTTGCAGGAACCTGAAACTGGAGAACGAAGCGCAACGGGCGGACCAGGTTTAAAAGCCCCAAAAGACTGCTGTGCTGATCCAGCTTACCTTTGGGCGGTGTATTCTGAATCAACTGCCTGCCTTCCCTTGCTCGCAAGCTAGAGCGGCTTCACAATTTGTGTGACCGGTACCAACTATTATGACACCAAAGCCATCTTGGAATTGAAGTTGGCGAGCGCATGGTCATGACTCAATCTGAGCAGCTGAGACTCATAATTGATCTTAACGGTTAGGATCGTTATTAGCGCTTGCTTTAAATCGTGCGACCAGCCATATGTGTTCAATATGACAAAACTAGACTCAGCCCAAGCTCAAGATAGCTTTCTAGAACTCCTTAGCCGTGTTGGTGATACTGGGGAGCAAGTTGTAATTGAACAGGAAGGTCAGGCAATAGCAGCTATTATCAGCTATGCAGAACTAGAGAGATATGAAGCTTTGGAAGACGCACTGGATTCTGTCAGACTGCGCCGTGCTGTCGCTAAGAATGAGGAATTTGTCACTTTGGGAGAAGTCATAGCAGGTTACAACGACTTGCACAATACAGACTTCGACTTGAACAGCATTATTGATGACTGAGCGTTACGCCCTACGGCTCACCAAGTCCGCTCAGAAAGAATTGTTTGATTTGCAACCGAAGCAGTTCAAGCAGGTCGTTAAGAAAATCTTTTCTCTTCAAGGCGAACCTAGACCTCAAGATTGCAAGCAATTACAAGGCTATCCAGGCGGCTACCGCGTTGATCAGGGAGAGTTCCGAGTTCTTTACACAATTGAAGAGGGTGAGGTGCGGGTGTTCAGGGTGGGCAAGCGTAATGATGATGAAGTCTACCAAAACTTGTAGCTCTTGACGCTCTAAGCCAAAATCAGTCTCAATACATCAGCACGGTTTCACAACCAGCGATCTGCGGCTTTGAGCGATGTCAAAGGTGTCTTGAAATTCAATTCACGGCGGATTTTAAGAGACTTAATGTTGTAGGCCGAGCCTCACTAGTTAAGGTTTCCGTAAATTCACTCTTAAGTAGGTAAGCCGAAGCAGAACGAGACTGAAGATGAATTTGTAGAACAGGCGACTAATGTGTTGAAAGAGATTTTAAGCAAGAAGTTTAATGTTTAAAAGTATAGCTATGTAGCAGCAAAGCTAGTCCAAAAAAAGAATATGCAAATCTAATTTTACCAATTCCGCAGACGAGTCGGCCTGGTAACGAGATGGCCTAGTTTGAAGCGATCTTTACAGTACTTTTATTGACGAATATTAGATTAATGGTTCAATCTTTACATTAATTGCGCCAACTTATAGACATAGTTTTAGGAGCGCAGTACATGGAACCTTTTGAAAAAGCTATTGAAACTGGTGCAAAGACTGCCGTTGTTGTAGGCACATCTGTTGTCTCTGCTTCTGTAGCAGGAGCAGGATCTCTTACTGGTTATGCTGGCATAGCTTCTACAGTATCATCATTGGGGCTTGGTGGTGCCACGACAGCAATAGCAGGAGCTATGGGGAGTAGTGTAGCAGGAGCAGCAGCAACATCGGTAGTCACTGCTGCTGTTGGTGGCCCAGTAGTAATGGGTGCGATTCTTGTAGGTGGAGCAGCTGCGGCAACTTACGGTGGATATCAAGTATGCAATTGGGTCGGCAAACAGGCAAAGTTGTGGTAGAAATTATTTTTCCTTAAGTCTTTTTACTTTACCCGTGGCGACAGCAATTAAGTTATCATTTCCAACCTATGGCTTTTAGCTAAAGATTATAAGCGTTGAATCTCTTCTAATAATTGGCATAACGCCATCAGCTGCTCTAGAAAGAAGTTAGCTCGCCCCGCCTACCTGTAGTCATTCTTACCAGGAGAAATCAATATATTTCGGAGTTTGATTGCGCTCGTCATTGGATTCGTTATTGCAGTTGCAGGAGTTGTGAAGCCTGCTTATGCTTTATCAAGTGACTTAGGTGTTCTGCCAGCAAATTTTCACGTCGGAATCAAAGGGAATGACAACTTGATTGGCATCAATGATTCCTCTGATGCTAATAACGGAGGAACTGATGATCTATTCTGGTCCTTTTTTGAGGGTGTTAAGACTGGAATTGCAACGACGATTGGAACAGTAATGGGAGGAGCGGCGGTATGCTACACAATCGACGGTGTTGCTACAGCAATTTTCCCTCCTGCTGCGGCTCTAGTAGCTTTTTGCCCAGCCATTGGCTTTACGTCTGGAGGTGCTACAGCAGTTGCTGGAGGAGTTAAGGCAGTTATTAGAGTACACTAAGTTGTTAGAAAGGAAAGGGACGCATCTGTCCGTTCAGGGAAGAAACAGCAGGGGAACTTCAGCAACGCGATGGTGCAGGAGAAGGAAGACTGCAAAAGATCTATCTGGATGGACATTCTCCCCGGCAGAACAGCCAGAGGTGCAGGCGTTGATTGAGGGGCATAGGTTACTAGCAGGCAACAAGAAAGTTTCTCAAGATTTACTCAACAACAGGAAGGAGTTACAAATAGATGCGTAAAAGAGCATTGCTTGTCTCGCTGGCGATCGTACTGAACACTTGGGTAAATGTGGCACGAGCAGATAGCTCTGCACCGTCACAGGGAAATATTTTTGCCTCGTCTGACCAACTCCCCGACCTTCAATACCCAGAGACAGTAATAACTGATAAGGAACGCGTCTATGTTACGACCTATAACACTGTCAATGTGAATGACAATCACATTTATGTATTCGACAAGAAAGGCAAACTCCTGAATGATATAGGTGCTACCCCTGACCAACAGAAGTATTTTACTGCTGGTCTGCTCGGTCTGGCGATCAAACCAAAAACTGGCGACCTATACGTAGCGGCAAACGGCACAGGGAATATCTTGCGGATTCAAAACCCCGCTTGGCCAAACCCGAAGATTAGCATCTACTCTACCTATCCTTCAGGCGGTGGTCCAGAAGATCTGGAGTTTAACCAGTGCGGGACGCTCTATGCGACTGACTCTAATCTCGGTGTTGTCTACACTATTCCTCCCGGAGGAGGGACACCGCAATTACTAATTGGGCCTCCAGGTTCGGGTGCACCAGTGAGTGATGAAGGTTTGCTCCAATCTCCTGTAGTAGAACTTAGCCCGAATGGAATTGGATTTAGTCCCGATTACAAAAAGCTCTATCTTACCAATACCTATTCAGATAGCGTGATTGTATTCAATGTAAATGACCGAGGAGTCGTCACTGGCAAGCCTCGAATTCTCGCACAAAATTTGAATGACGATCTAGAAGAGTATCCAACAGGGTTTGATAAACTAGTTCTGCCAGATACAAAGATTGGTGCTTCAGCCTCAACTCCGTTAAATGGAGCGGATGGGTTAAGGGTAGATAAAGATGGAAAGATTTATGTTTCCTCAGGCTATGGAGACAACATCACCGTCTTAAGCCCAAAGGGTGAAATAGAGGGTACCTACGGGACTTCGGCAGTTACCAGCAATGGCTTATTGAACGCACCCACAAGTGTTGGCTTTGTAGATAACAAAGTGTTAGTGACTAACTCAGCTCTCCTTACAGGGCTTGCTGGAGAGCAGCGCCCTTTTACAGTTATTTCGTTTGATAAGAAAAAAGACCTCCAGCCTCTTCAAAAGTAGAAGGCAGAGGGCAACAATGAAACTGCACGCGGAGTTTTCAGACCGTCACAACTCCAATAATTACCCAGAGACACAACGGCTTTGAAGGCTAAGCATAACCAATCGTCGCGAGTCTATAAATGTGGATAAGAATGCGGCTTATCGCAAGGCGATTGACTCACTCACCAAAGACCAAACTCTTCCCGAAACTACAGAACTGCGACCCGTTAAGTACCTTAATAATATTGTGGAGCAAGACCATCGGTTCATCAAACGACTGGTCAATCCAGGGATGGGATTCGGCTCGTTTAACACGGCGAGGCGAACCTTGAGAGGGGATGAAGCGATGAATATGATTCGCAAAGGACAAGTTCAAGGTGTTGCCAAAGGAGATATCCGGGCACAAGCAGAATTCGTGTCTCAAATTTTTGGAGTCGTTGCATAGGAAGCGGTGATTGACGAGGATTGTCTGTCCTCAAATTGTTTTTGCAATACAACCTTCTCCCCTGCACCCTCGCACCCCTATATGGAAACCAGCCATTCCACTTCAATTTTTGACTTATCATGCATTAGGAATATTGCGGCGTTCTCTATGGTCGCGCTTGTCGCCGTTGCTGGTCCTGCACTAGCTTCACACATCACCCCAGCCCAAGCGGCTCAGGGAGCAAAAAACGTCCTGATTAGGGATGCGGCTAAGGGGGGCATCGGCTTTAAGCCGAGCGACGTTCAGGCGTCGTGTAAAGAAGTTCCTGATGAGGTTAACACCTTTCACTGTCAGGCGACTGCGAACGGTGGTCAGTGCAAGGGCACGCTAACAATCTATGAGGAACCTGCGAAAGGTTATCAAGTAACAGACGACAAGATCGGCTGCGGGGAATAAGACAGCACGAGGTTGTGGATGATGACGTGTTGCCTCTGTAAACACTACCAAGAGTAGCGTAAAAGCCGTAAGAGATATTGCTTTTAAGTCAATCCAATGTCGTTCACAATAAGAAATATAGAGAAGAATGAATAATTGTGCAACAGACAATAGCAGACAACCTGCTGACGCTAAAGCCAGAACCACGCAAAGCGCGTTTATGGATGCCTGAGCGCGTACTATTTACGCCCGCTGCCCTAGAAGAGCCTTGGGGTCAGCAGATTCTGGCACGTGTACAATCTCTCGATTTGCCCGTTGAGGAACTACCCCGTAACCGCCTAACCGGTCTTCGGGGTGAAGACGATCGCGATACCTACGACATCGCCAAGCGTACCCTCGCAGTTGTGACAGCACCACCGAGCGCCTTTAAGCTCAGCCCCATCCCACCTTCAGCCGACTGGCAATTTCACCTCGCCCAGGGTTGCCCAGCACACTGCCAATACTGTTATCTAGCAGGCAGCTTGCAAGGTCCGCCAGTGATCCGTGCCTTTGCCAACTTACCGCAGATCCTAGAGAATTTAGGGGCATACGAGCAACCAAGCCGCGCCACAACTTTCGAGGTCAGCTGCTACACTGACCCCTTGGGCATCGAACACCTAACTGGAAGCCTGGCTGAATGCATCCGTTACTTCGGGACGCGACAGGATGGACACCTGCGCTGGGTGTCGAAGTTTGATGCAGTGGACAATCTGCTTGACTTGCCGCACAACGGTCACACGCGCTGCCGCATGAGCGTCAACGCTGCGCCAGTTTCCGGTCGTTTTGAGGGTGGCACGGCATCGTTAGCGTCGCGGCTCCAGGCTTTGCGACGGTTAGCATTGCCCCGCACGCAGGGCGGTGGTGGCTACCCAGTGGGTTTAGTTATTGCACCCATTATGTTAGTAGACGATTGGCCTACCCATTACGGTCACCTTTTCGACTCAATTAGCGAAACGCTAGATTTCGATTGTGATCTCACCTTCGAGCTGATCTCACACCGCTTCACACCCGGCTCGAAGGAGGTACTGCTTTCCTGGTATCCCCAATCGAAGCTGGACATGGAGGAGGCGACACGTAGTGTTAAGCGCAACAAGTTCGGCGGCACGAAGTATGTCTACGGCTCTGACACAATGAAGACACTGCGGAGCTTTTTCGAGCGCGAAATTGCTCGGCGCTTTCCCCAAGCCCGTGTTCTCTACTGGACCTGACACCAAATTGCGCGTCGTCAGGAATCAATTGCGGAGGCGAGGGGGAGACTTGTACATCAAGACCGTCTGGATGTAGTTCTTTTCCCCCCCTCCGCCCCCAACCCCAGAGGGGACCCCTAGCCCCCTCTCCCTCTCTCTTTTGTACGAGTAATTGCAACTTAGTACAAACTAAGCTGGGGGAGCCTTGACAAACCGACTATTTGGTGCTCAGCGCTGGTTGTTCGGACTTCTCCACCACCTCATCATCTGGCAATCCAAGAATAGATTTATACAATTTCACGTACTCCTTAGCAGATTTCTCCCAACTGAAGTTCTGGCTCATGCCCCGTTGCTGGAGCGCCTGCCAGTCTTGTTTGTAGTGGAAGCCCTCCCAAGCTCGGACCATACAGGTGTAAAGGTCTAGAGGTTCATAGCGGTCGAAACAGTAGCCGGTGCCTGTATGCTTGGTTGGGTCGTGATGGGAGACAGTATCAACAAGGCCGCCCGTCCTGCGGACAATTGGCACTGAGCCGTAGCGTAGAGCCAGCATTTGGCTAATGCCACAAGGCTCAAAACGGCTGGGCATCAAGAAGGCATCGCTACCCGCGTAAATGCGTCGGGATAGGCCCTCATTATAGAGTAATTGGACGGATACCCGACCAGGGAAGCGAGAGGAAAGCTGCCACATTTGGGTTTCGTAGTAGCGATCGCCCGTTCCTAGCAGCACAAACTGAGAATCCGTATACGACAGGAAGCGCTCTAGCGTTTGCAATACCAGGTCGATTCCTTTTTGTTCTACCAGCCTGGTTACCATGCCGATTAAGAAGGCTGTGGAGTTGACTTCTAAACCAACTTCTTGTTGCAGGGAAACCTTATCAGCCTTTTTTTGCTCCAGCGTATCGGCGGTAAAAGTCTTAGTAATGTATTTATCATCAGCTGGATTATAGACCTCAGTATCGATGCCGTTGACGATACCGGATAACTTACTGCTGATAAAAGACAGCAAGCCTTCCAATTGTTCACCATAAGCAGGTGTCTTGATCTGCTCGGCGTATGTGGGGGAAACAGTGTTGACGCGATCGGCAAACTGCACAGCAGCTGCCATTGTGTTATGACCCTGCATATACCAAGGACACCAGGTAATCTTCTCCAAGTACCAGCGCCATGGCCCTTGATAGGCGAGATTGTGAATTGTAAAGACGGTACTAATATCGGGAGATTGGTGCATCCACACCGGAATCATGCCTGTATGCCAGTCGTGGCAGTGGATGAGCTCTGGCTTCCAGTAGTTCCAGCAAAACTCAGCTGCTCCATTGGCAAACAGCGTGAAGCGCCACTCTTCATTTTCTCCAGAATATATGCGGCGGGGCAAGAAGGCAGGATGACTAAACAGGTACAAAGGGACATCGGTTCCGGGCAGGACGGCTTCGTAAACCTGGAAATTCTGAAACATGGCAGCGCCAGACCAGATCGGATCTGTGGGAATTTCCATTTTGTCCGGCAGGAAGCCGTAGTAGGGCATGAATATCCGCACATCGTGCCCCATTGCTCTTAGCACTTTGGGCAGGGCACCAACGACATCTCCCATTCCACCTACTTTGGCAACGGGCGCTGCTTCTGCTGCAACAAATAGAATCTGCATATTAGTCTTCGCATTGCCTCCAGATGCTGGTTTCGTAATGCGGGTTTTAGGCTACACCGCCAACTCGCTCAACGTCATCATACCCGTAGTAGCGAACGGTTAAGAGGGGTTAGGGGGAGCCCCTTTCAGTGATAGCGCTCCTAACTCCTTTGGATCTCGGCAAAGATTTGAGCCAAAATTTCCTTTGCTCCTTGTTTTAGCAAGCGCTGCGCTAGTTCAATACCTAGAGCTTCGGCATTGGTGGCAGTACCAGTTACAGTATCTTTCACCAGTTTTTTGCCATCCACACTGGCAACCATACCAGTTAAGGTCAACTTATCTCCGTCCAAATGAGTATTAACACCTATAGGTACTTGGCAACCACCTTCTAGTTCTCGCAAAAAGGCCCGTTCCGCTAAAACACGATCGCGCGTTGGAACGTGTTCAATTGCCTTGAGCAAAGACAGCACTTCTGCATCATCAGCTCGGCATTCGATCCCCAAGGCTCCTTGTCCAACAGCATGGAGGGAAACTTCAGCTGGCAGGAACTGATGGATGCGATCGCTCATTCCCAACCGCTGCAACCCTGCCGCCGCCAAAATGATCGCATCATACCCACCATCATCCAATTTTTGCAGTCGTGTATTCACGTTCCCCCGGATATCTTTAAACGCCAAGTGGGGGAAGTGGTGACGCAACTGGGCTAGCCGTCGTAGGGAGGAAGTTCCCACTACTGCGCCATCTGGTAGTGTGTCAATTTGCTTATCTTGATGCTTGGCATGAACAACTAGAGCATCGGCTGGATTTTCTCTTTCCGTGACGACTCCCAGTACTAACCCCTCTGGTAACCGTGTGGGCAAATCCTTAAGTGAATGAACTGCAAAGTCAATATCATGTTGAAGCATTCCAACTTCCAGTTCTTTGGTAAACAAGTCCTTCTCGCCAATCTTAGCCAATGCAACATCCAGGATCTTATCTCCCTGGGTACTCATCGTCTGGATTTCAAAAGGGCGATCAGGAAAGCGTTTCTGGAGTTGTTCGTGTACCCAATAGGTCTGAACCAGAGCTAATTGGCTTTTGCGAGAACCGATGCGAATGGTGCAAAGCGGACTGGAAACGGTTGACGAGGCATTAGGGGACATACAACAGCAGCTTGAAACGAAGCCGTAACGGTCACTTTTTCTAGACTATCGCAGAAGTGACCTGAATAAATATTTTCTTAGCAACCGTCGTTTCAAGTACGTTGAATTCACTTTTTGCACTCTTTTGCCAACCGAGGCAGAGCCTTGAGCTTCTCGTTCCCAGGCTGAGCCTGAGAACGAGATCTGGGAGTTTCTACCCAGTGCAAAATGTGAATTAGATGGACTCGCTCAAGTTCAACCTATTGCAGCTTTCAAGAATTTACAAAAATATGTGCTATGTTCTAGAGGCGACACATATTATAGAACCCGCACGTTTTGGCATCGCCATCTGTTGGGATAATGAAACTCCCTCTCGTAGCCACTACAACACTGCTGACTACCATCTGTCTAGCAACTCCGGCTTTATCAGCCATTCCTGAATATACCAGTCAGCTACTGGCAACCAAAGAATGTCGAGGATGTGATCTGAGTGGTGCAGGCTTAGTTTTGGCTAATCTAAGTGGAGCTAATCTGAGTGGAGCTAATCTCAGCGGAGCCAATCTCAGCCGTGCTAATCTGAGTGGGGCTGACCTCAGGGGTGCGAACTTGAGCGGTGCCTCTCTGTATGGTGCCAATTTGAGCGGAGCCAAACTCAGTGGTGCTGATCTTAGTGTTGCTGACATTAGAGATACCTACCTAAGCAATGCAGATTTAACTGGTGCTAATGTAAGTGGGGCTAACTTTCAAGGAGCAATGGGAATACCTTCCCAAGTTGGCAAAGCTGAAGATTTCTACACTTGGGGAGTTGCAGAAGCCCAAAAAGGAGACCCCAGCGGAGCGATAGAGCATTTCAACCAGGCATTGAGTATTAACCCTAACTTTGCCTCCGCTTATATGGCTCGTAGCTCAGCTCGTTACCAGCTATTAGACCGACCAGCAGCTATTCAAGATGCTAAGCGAGCTGAAAAACTCTTTTTAGCTCAAGGAAATACCAGTGAGTTCCAAATAGCACAGAACTTCGTCAAAGAGCTTCAAACACCTCCATCTACACCTAAAGGTAAGTCAGCTTTCATGGAATTTCTAGGAGGGGCTTTAGGAATTGCGCTGCAGTTGTTGTTGTGATAATTGAGTCGCATATTGTTGTGAAAGCCGTTGACGGTTGACAACTTCCGACCAATGGTAAACAAATTTTGGCAATGACTGTATCAAGCGAATTATGGGAAGCGAATAAAGACCTAGCACAAGCTTGCTTGGATCACCCTTTTGTGCAAGGAATAGCCGATGGTACACTAGAGCGGCAAAAATTTGCCTATTACGTAGGGCAAGATGCCTTTTTTCTAGAAGCCTTTGCTCGTGCTTACAGCATTGCTGCAGCGAAGGCTCCTGACTGGGAAGGGTTTAGTGTCTTCCACAGCCTAGCTGATGGAGTGCTGTCAGAACTCCGTCTCCATGAAGGTTATGCTAAAGCCTGGGGAGTTAACTTACGTGTTGAACCGGAACCGGCGACACGTCATTATATCGACTTCTTACTGGCTACAGCCTGGGGTAGTGATGTGGGTTTAACAACTGCCGCCATGTCACCATGCATGTGTCTGTATGGATTCTTAGGGCAACAGATGGCTCAGGGTGGACCAGATCACCAGTATGCGGACTGGATTCACACTTACAGCAGCCCAGAGTTTAGGCAGTTAGCTCAACAACTGGAGAGTTTAACTAATCGGTACACTAGCGCCACGCCGCAGGTAAATTCGATTTATCGCTATGCGATGTTGTGTGAACGAGACTTTTTTCAGGCGGCATGGGCAGATTGACTTCAAATCCGAATGAAAGCCCGTGTTACTTGTCAAAACGGGGAACTCAAGAGCCAGGCTGCGGAGGGGGAGCCAGAGAAGAGTGCGGGGGTCTCCCCCCATCCCCAGAGGGGGCCCCACCCAATCCCCCCCCGTTGAGGGGACTGGCGTGGGACTGGCGTTGTCCCGTCCGCAGAACTCACAAATCAGCAACTAAAGCCCCTAGTTACCCCAAACCTAAGTCTGTCACTGCACCGACGCTGCTAGAGGATACCAATTTGGCATATTTCGCCAGCACGCCAGTTGTATAAGGCGATTTAGGCGGTTGCCAGATGGTACGACGGCGCTCTAATTCTTCATCCGATATATGCAGATGCAACAAGCGAGCATCGGCGTCAATCGTGATGGTGTCGCCTTCAGTGACAAGCGCGATCGCACCCCCAACAGCTGCCTCTGGCGCAACATGACCGACTACCATGCCATAAGTACCACCAGAAAACCGTCCATCGGTGATTAGCCCTACCGCATCTCCTAACCCAGCACCAATAATTGCCGAGGTGGGAGCCAACATTTCGCGCATTCCAGGGCCACCTTTTGGTCCTTCGTAGCGGATGACCATTACGTCCCCAGCAACGATTTGTCCAGCTAAAATTGCCGCTAAGCAGGTTTCTTCGGATTCAAACACCCGGGCGGGACCAGTAATTTTGGGCTTTTTAACACCGGTAATTTTCGCTACAGCACCTTCTGTCGCTAGATTTCCTCTCAGGATGGCTAAGTGACCTTGGGCATACACCGGGTTATTCCAGGGACGAATTACATCTTGGTCAGCGCGGGGCTCTACTGGAACGTCTGCCAACACTTCAGCAGTGGTTTGACCGGTGATGGTGAGAGTATCCCCATGCAGCAAATCATGCCCGAGGAGCATTTTCATCACTTGCGGAATACCGCCAGCTTTGTGCAAATCAGTTGCTACATAGCGACCACTAGGTTTGAGGTCACATAAAACTGGGACACGGGCGCGAATCGTTTCAAAGTCGTTGAGAGATAACTCCACGCCAGCTGAGTGTGCGATCGCTAGTAAGTGCAGCACCGCATTCGTAGAACCACCTACGGCCATGATCACAGAGATGGCATTCTCAAACGCTTTACGAGTCAGAATCTGACGTGGCAACAGGCGGTCAGATATCGCTTTAATCAGAACAATCGCCGACTTTTGGGCACTGTCAGCTTTTTCTGCATCCTCAGCTGCCATTGTGGAGGAATAGGGTAAGCTCATCCCCATCGCCTCAAATGCTGAAGACATGGTATTAGCAGTGTACATTCCGCCACAGGCACCAGCACCGGGGCAAGCTTTACGTTCTATCTCTAGCAGCTCCTCCTCGTCAATCTTGCCAGCACTGTATTCCCCCACTGCCTGGAAGGGGCTAACGATTGTCAGGTCTTGCCCATTATGATGACCAGGTTTGATGGTGCCACCGTAGACGAAAATGGCGGGGATATTCATCCGCGCGATCGCAATCATCGCTCCGGGCATATTCTTGTCGCAACCGCCAATTGCTAGCACCCCATCCATACTCTGCCCATTACAGGCTGTCTCAATCGAATCAGCAATGACTTCCCGCGAGACTAGGGAATACTTCATCCCTTCAGTTCCCATCGAAATACCGTCACTGACGGTAATTGTGCCAAACATCTGGGGCATCCCACCAGCCTGCTGAATCCCAGCCTCAGCCCGCCACGCCAGTTGGTTGAGTCCAATATTACAAGGAGTGATGGTGCTATACCCGTTTGCTATACCAACGATTGGTTTAGTGAAATCCTGATCTCCAAAACCAACGGCACGCAGCATAGCTCGGTTGGGCGACCGCTGAATGCCCTGGGTTACAACGCAACTTCTGATATTGTCCGCCATTCTGTATTCTTTGCTGTAAAAGTCTATTGCCTATTGCTCTAATTATGCGTCGTGCCATCCGGCATAATGGCACCCTTCAATTTTGCCCCAGTCATGTATGCTCCCCAGATATTGGCTCCCTGTAGGTCTGCCTGGGTTAAGTCTGCCTCAGTCAGATCTGCCATTTTTAGGTCTGCCCCGCTTAGAACCGCGCCCCGGAGGTTGGCCCCAAACAAATTGGCTCCATTCAGGTTGGCTCCACTCAGATTCGCCCCACTCAGATTTGCCCTACTTAACGATGCTTCTCCTAAGTTAGTCCCAACCAAGTCTGATTTACTCAAATCAACTTCACTCAGGGACGCCTCACGCAAGGAAGCTCCACTCAGATTCACTCCACTCAAGGAAGTGCCAATCAGGCTGGCGCCATTAAAGTCTCTTTCTCCTACTAAATATTGACTTAGAAGCTCCGAAGCATCCATAGCAATTGTTTCTCACTACCATTCACTATTTTGTATTAGTTTCGCCCCTAATCCCCCTTGATGACGACGGGTTTAGACTTAAGATCTAGTGCTCAGCTTGTAACGACAATGATAACTCCAGCAGAGACCCACCAGACGCCTGTAAAACTAGTTCTGCCTGAGAGAGTTTTTCAAGGTTTTCAGAAGGCAAAAGATTTTCTGACCGAGAAAGCCAATACCCTGACTGAATCAGCTCAGCAAGCTAACAGGTCTTTGACGCAAACCGCTGGGCAAACTGTCAATACCTTAACTGAGGCGGCTGATAAAGCAGTTGATAACGCCGCAGCGATCGCTCAGGCGAAATTAACGACAACGGCTCAGCAAGCCAAAGGATCTCTGGGAGAAACCATTGAGCAAACTAAAGATTCTTTAGAACAGACGCTTCAAACAGCTAGTCAGCTTAAGAGTACAACTTCTGAAGCGATTCAAACGGCTATCAGCTCCTCTATCAGCGATTGGCTGCAGGCTCACCCCATAGCCTTGCGGCTAGTTCATCTGCTACTCTGGGCGACTAATCACCCGATCCTGAGTCTAGTCCTTCTCCTTTTTAGTGTTGCGATCGCCTGGAGCTTAATCAGAGCTATTGGTCGCCTAATCGATACAGTTGGGTGGTCGCTACTGCAAGCCCCATTCAAGTTAAGTCAGCTCTTGATAGGAGTCGGCTTTAAACCACTGCACAAGTTCGGGGGCTTGGCGGTCAAACGGCTAGTAGGTGTTAAAAATGCTGAACCCCCAGCTTTACAGAACTTTAGTTCTGAACCACTTCAGAATGATAAGCAACAACGACTGGCAGAGATTTCAACCAGGCTAGAGGCTATCAGCCAAGAGCAGAATGAGCTTTTGCAAGAAGTGGCAGCAATTCTCACCTCCGACAAATAGGATTAATCGATATGCTAGGCTTGGCGGGTAGACTCATCCATCTTCTGACGCAGGCTGAGAGGTCTCATATCAGTCCACACTTCCTTGATATAGGCCAAGCATTCTTCCTTGAGTCCACTTTTGCCCACATCTTTCCAGCCGAGAGCGTTCTCCCGGTCAGCAGGCCAGATTGAATACTGCTCCTCGTGGTTCACAACGACCTTGTAGATCGTGTTATCTTCCTTGGCGTCCTGATACATCTTGCCTCCTGCCTACTAATAACTTAAACATGATCTAGCACAGGGTTCTAGATTTGTGAAGGCTACCCACTGGTTCGATTGACCAGTCTTACCGGCGCGTTATTGTAATTAAGAAGTTCCTTCGATTTTTTTACTCAGCGGCATGAGCTATCTCGAAACAGCAGCAAAATTTTACAGTGAAGTAGCGCAGACACCGCAGGTTGGTCTTTGCTGCGTCCAAAGCAGCCCCCTACAGTTGCCAGGGCTTCATATTCCCTGTCAGATGCAACAGATGAACTACGGCTGTGGCACCACCGTCCACCCAAATGAACTCTCTAATCAGCCTACTGTACTGTATGTGGGCGTCGGCGGCGGTTTAGAAGCATTGCAATTTGCCTATTTTTCCCGCCGTCCCGGTGCCGTAATTGCTGTTGATCCAGTTGGGGCAATGCGCGAGGCAGCGGCACGTAACCTCAAAATCGCCGCTGAGAAAAACCCCTGGTTTGACCCCAGTTTTGTCGAGATTCAAGCAGGTGATGCTTTTACCCTGCCCCAACCCGATGCTTCTGTAGATGTGGTGGCACAAAATTGTCTGTTCAACATCTTTGAACCAGGTGACTTGTCCAGAGCGCTTCAGGAAGCGTATCGGGTGTTAAAACCGGGCGGACGCTTGCAGATGAGCGATCCAATTGCTACGCGTCCAATTCCAGCGCATCTGCAGCGAGATGACGGATTAAGGGCGATGTGTCTCTCTGGCGCTCTCACCTACAAGCAATATATCGAGCGGATTATTAATGCCGGCTTTGGTCAGGTAGAAATCCGCGCTCGTCGTCCTTACCGTCTCCTAGATCGCCACAGCTACAATCTGGAGGAGCATTTACTCCTTGAGAGTCTTGACTCTGTCTCCTTCAAAGTTTCTATCCCAGAAGATGGTGCCTGTATTTTCACTGGCAAAACAGCCATTTATACTGGCATAGAGCCCGTCTTTGATGACTCAGCTGGGCATGTTCTCCAACGCGGTTTACCAGCAGCTGTGTGTGACAAGACTGCCGCTAAGCTAGCAGCGTCACTTCCAAAAGATGTGTTAATTACGGATTCAACTTGGCACTACAACGGTGGTGGTTGCTGTTAGAGATATGCCGCCACAGTTCTACAGAAGAGAGCGCACCACACCCCCATCAACCCGCAGTGCTGCACCGTTCGTGGCTGAGGAGAGGGGGCTCGCAACGTAAGTTACCAAGTTGGCGACTTCCTCTGTTGTCGCAAAGCGCTGGATTAATGAGGTCGGGCGGACAGTCTGGAAAAACTCATGTTCAGCTGTTTCTAAATCCTTATTTTGAGCTGTCGCCATTTGTTCCACAAATTGCATCACTCCCTCTGACTTGGTAGGACCAGGGAGAATTGAGTTGACGGTGATGCTTGTGCCAACAGTGGTCTCTGCTAAGCCTCGCGCTACTGCAATTTGGGCCGTTTTCGTCATGCCATAGTGGATCATCTCAATCGGAATCTGGACTGCGGACTCGCTAGAGATAAAGATGATCCGACCCCAGTCGCGATCGCGCATTTCCGGTAGATACGCCCGCGAGAGCCGCACTCCGCTCAGCACGTTGACCTCGAAAAACTTCATCCAATCAGCATCGGAAATTTCTTCAAACGGCTTGGGCTCAAAAATACCAAGATTGTTGACTAGAATGTCTACATGGGGAAATTGCTCTACCGCCTGGGCTACCCCTGCTGCTGTGCCCAAATCAACTACCAGCCCGGACAACTTACCGGTGGCACCCATATTCTTGATCGCGGCGATCGCTTCATTCACCCGTTCCTGAGTGCGACCATTAATGATCACGGATGCCCCTTCCTGAGCCAGCCCAGTTGCGATCGCATGACCAATTCCTGCTGTGGAGCCAGAGACGAGAGCTGTCTTATCTTTAAGCTGTAGGTCCATTTGAATTACTTCTTTTACTAGATTTGTTCAAGTCTATCAACCGAAGATAGGTTCCCGGCTCATGGCATCTGCAACAATTCCAGGAACTCGTTGAACCTGTTCTTGGTTGATCATTAGACTTGTAACTGCTCTAAGTGAGTTCGAACCAGTAGCTAAAACAGCTACTCCTCTTTCTTGAAGCCGCTGAGCCAAAATTCGTGCTGGAATCGCCTTAGTAGAGAAAAAAACAATGTTGGTTTGAATGTCTTCTGGATTGACTTCAATTCCCTCAATTAGATGTAACCCCTCCGCCAGGATTTTGGCATTGTTATGGTCTTCTTGAAGTCTCTCGCGGTGGTGCTTCAGTGCATACAAAGCTCCGGCAGCGATGATGCCGGCTTGCCGCATCCCGCCGCCAAACATTTTTCGGAACCGTCTGGCTCGTTTCATCAAATCTTTCGATCCCACTAAAGCAGAACCGATAGGGGCACCAAGTCCTTTAGAGAAGCAGATACTAACCGTATCAAACGGCTGGGCATACTCAGCTTCAGAAATTCCAGTAGCGATACAGGCATTCCAGAACCGAGCACCATCTAAGTGCAGTTTGAAATCATGCTCCTGACAAACCTGGGCAATCTCTCGAATGGTTTGTAGCGGAAAGATCCGTCCTCCACCACGATTATGGGTGTTTTCGAGACAAACCAGCTTAGTTACAGGAAAGTGAACATCCTCTGGACGTAGCACACGCCTTAAGTCTTCCGCCGTAAATATCCCTTTCTGACCCTGAATGAGCCTACACATTGCGCCTGAAAGTGCGGCAGGCCCTCCTCCCTCGTAGTAGTATATATGTGCCTCGGATTCTAATATGATTTCATCACCAGGTTCTGTATGAACTCGCAGCGCTACTTGGTTAGTCATCGTTCCTGAGGGCATGTAGACCGCTTCCTCTTTACCCAAAAGTTGCGCCGCATAAGCTTCTAGAGCATTTACTGTCGGGTCGTCGCCAAAGACATCATCCCCCACCTGTGCCTTGGCCATCGCTTCACGCATTGCTGAAGTTGGTTGGGTAATCGTGTCACTTCTCAGGTCAATCATCAACAACTACCTAGCATTGGGATTTGATTAACTATATTAGTGAATTGCTCGACGAGCAAACGACAGCTAAAACCAACACAAACTAAGTATTTTAGGCTTAGCAATCTTTGACTGGCATCCAGGACTATGCTCCCAATTACTCCTTGAATGCTGGGCAGTAGTACCAAGAGAACACGCCATGCCGGAGTTTGTATTACTCCGGTAATATTCGCCTAGAAATCTAGCTGAGTTGTGTTTTATGTGCGAAAGGGGATAGACATCCGAATTGTTCCGTGTTAATTCTTTGAATGGAAGTCTCATGGGGAGCATCCCGCTTTGGAAGAAAGCTAGAAAATTAGATGATTTGGGGTCAGAATTTGCCACAATCAAAGCATCCTATAGAGCGGGTTGTGTCATGACACCTGAAGAGAGTGAACGCCTACAAGCC
>JAABUQ010001169.1_pt1 | contig 58431 bp, 54 predicted proteins | sample 5560001 | NCBI WGS metagenome assembly JAABUQ01 (sample SAMN10711888, study PRJNA513371) | rock metagenome | isolation source: Antarctica rocks | place: Antarctica: Victoria Land, Finger Mt nord | collected 2015-12-18
CGGCGATGCCGCCCTGCCGGCGGCGCAGCAGGTTCTGCGCCAGCGCCATCCGCCAGGTCAGCAGATAGTCCATCGGCGCGGCGCCTACCGCGCGGCGGAACCGGTCGAAGAAGGTAGAGCGCGACAGCGCCGCTTCACCCGCGAGTTCAGCGACGGTCCAGGCGTGGCCGGGCCGCTCGTGCATGCGTCGGATCGCGGCCGCGAGGCGCGGGTCGGCGAGCCCGCGCAGCAGGCCCGGCGACGCCGCCGTGTCAGTCGTGGAGCGGAGCGCCTCGATCAATAGCACTTCGAGCAGCCGGACCAGCACGAGGTCGCGCGCAGGGCGCGTCCCGCGGGTCTCCTCGCCCACCAGCTCGACCAAGGTGGCGAGCCGCGCCTCGCCGCAGACATGCACGAGCTGCGGTAGCAAAGAGACCAGCAAGGCTGCGTCGGGCGAACCGAAGACGCAGTACCCGACAAGGAACAGAACGTCGAGCGGCCCTTCGTGTGCGCCCAGCCTGACCTCGCCACCACCGAGCATGACCGGCTCGGTGTAATGGCCCGGCGCAGGCGGCTCGACGCTGGAGAACGTGTAGTCGTGCGCCGCAGGGATCAGCACGAAGTCCCCGTGAGTGAGCATGATCGGCTCGTGCCCGGCAACTGCGAGCCGGCACGCCCCCTCCAGGAGGACGCAGTAGAAAGGTTGCCCGGCGTCCGTGCGTCGTAAACGCCATTCGCCAGCGCCGCCGACGACCTTGGAAAGTGTGGCAGCCGGCTGCAGCAAGGTCACGACTTCGGCCAAGGGATCGATCATTCGGACTTCCGCTAATTAGAACCGGACGATCGCAGATAGGAAGTCCAGGAATGGCATACTAGCTGAGCAACAACCCCAACAACGCGAGAGGTCGCCATGCAAACCGTCCTGATTACCGGCTGCTCGTCCGGCTTCGGCCTTGAGACCGCCCGCTATTTCCTCGACCGTGGCTGGGCTGTCATCGCCACCATGCGGCAGCCTCGCGAGGACGTTCTGCCGCGGTCGGACCGCCTGCGCGTACTCGCGCTGGACGTGACGGACCCGGCCAGCATCGAGCGGGCTGTCGCGGAATCGGGTCCGATCGACGTGCTCGTCAACAATGCCGGGATCGGGTGGCTCAACGCGCTCGAGGGAACGCCGATGGCTGCCGCGCGCGAGCTGTTCGAGACCAACACGCTTGGACTGATCGCGATGACCCAAGCCGTGCTGCCGCAGATGCGCGAGCGTCGGTCGGGGGTGATCGTCAACGTGTCTTCAAGCGTGACGCTGCGGTCGCTGCCGCTGCTTTCGGTCTACACTGCCAGCAAGGCGGCGGTGAACGCCTTCACCGAGTCTCTCACGCTGGAGCTGGAGCAGTTCAACGTCCGCGCGCGCCTAGTGCTTCCGGGACGGGGGCCGGACACGAGCTTCGGCGACAATGCCCGGGCGCGCATGACGGAAGGCTTCCCCGACGCCTATGCCGACCTGGTGCAGCGCGTCTTTGCCGGATGGCAGGAGGCCGGCCCGGTTACGCACTCGTCCGACGTGGCCGAAGCGGTGTGGCGGGCGGCGACCGACCCATCGTGCCCGATGCGGCTCCCCGCCGGCGCGGACGCCGTTGCGGCGGCGGAAGCGCGCTGATCCCCGCTCCGCTTTATCAGTAAGGAACACGCCCCATGACGCACAAACAACACCCGCTCAACACCCCGTTCACGCCCGCGTCGACTGCCGACGAGGTCCTCACCGGCATCGATCTGACGGGGCGGAACGCCATCGTCACTGGCGGGCATGCCGGCATCGGGCTGGAGGTTACCCGCGCGCTGAGCAGGGCCGGCGCGTCCGTCACGGTCGGCGCTCGCGACCCCAGCCGCGCCGCTGCCGCGTTGGCCGGGATTGAACGCGCCGAGGTCGGTCAGTTGAACCTCGTCGAGCCGCGCTCGATCGATGCCTTCGCCGGCAAATGGGTCGAGAGCGGCCGTCCGCTCCACCTCCTGATCAACGGCGCGGGCGCCTCGGGCGGGCCGGAGAGGGACGCACGCGGCTACGAGACGCAGTTCGCGACCAACCATCTCGGCCACTTCCAGCTTACGCTGGCGCTGCTGCCCGCGCTGCGCGCCGCGCACGGCGCCCGGGTCGTCAACGTCTCGTCCGGCGCCCAGCGGTTCGGCCTCATCCGCTGGGATGACCCCAACTTCACCCACGACTACGACTCGCGGGCCGCCTACGCGCAGTCCAAGACCGCCAACGTGCTGTTCGCGGTCGAGCTCGACCGCCGCTGGGCGGCGGACGGAATCCGCGGCTACGCCGTGCATCCGGGCGTTGTCGTCGGCACCAAGCTGAACAGTTCGGCCGGCGACGAGGCGCTCGAGCGGATGGGACTCATCGATGAAACGGGCCAGCCGATCATCGACCCCGCAGTCGGCAAGAAGACTCCGAGCCAGGGCGCCAGCACGGTCGTGTTCGCGGCGACCAGTCCGATGCTCGACGGGATCGGCGGCGTTTACCTCAAAGACAACGACATCTCGCCGCTGGACGATGAGCCGCGACAGCTCACCCCCGACTGCATCCCGGCCGAGGTCGCATCGCACTCGATCGACCCGCAGTCGGCGGAGCGGCTCTGGGCATTGAGCGAGCGGCTTCTCGCGGGATGACGCGACCCTGCCTTGGGCCCGACTGGGCTGCGCTTGCGCCGAGTCGGGGAAGCCGGGCGAGCGGTTCACCTCCTACCAGCGGTTGATCCGTTCATCACCGCGCCGAGCTTCTCGCGGGCGGCACATCGCGCCGCTGCCGAGCAGCAAACTGAGCCGTTTTGAAGCGCCGTGCGCGTTCCCGGCCCTAATTTCGCGGCTCGGATTCCGCGACCAACCGCGCGGACGAGGCCGGGCAGTAGCAGCTATGTGGTATTGAAAGCTGAAAACCTGGCTGAGGAACTTGGCGCACCCGACAGGATTCGAACCTGTGACCTACGCCTTCGGAGGGCGTCACTCTATCCAGCTGAGCTACGGGTGCCCGTTCATTCGCTTAGCCCGCCGAGGGCCTTCAGGTCAACCAAGGCGGCCTCGTTACTGTCGAGTTTGGACACTGTGATCCGATGGAAGAAGCCGGGGCAAAGCGCCTCAAGCTGCAAGCGGCAGCTCGATTTCCAACCGACGACCGCGCGGCTGAAAATGAACGATCGTCGACGGCGGCGCCTCGCCCCGCATAAACTGCGCGATGTGCTCAGCCGTTCGGTCGGCGGCGTCAATGAGCAGCACATCGACGCGTTTTAGGATGTATCCGCCCGTCACGCCGCCCAGCCGATGCCCAAGCAGTGCCGCGATCGTCGGGATCGTCGCCCCAAGGGACTCCGCCACCCCCGCGAAGCTATGTCGGAGGCTGTGCAGGGTCAGGGTATCCAGAGGACCTGCAGCAGGCTTGGGGGCGCCACGGGTCACCGCTTCCAATGCCGCCAGCTTCTTCGCAGCGTGCTGCGTTGTCGACCATAACCCAGCCAGGCCACTATAACCTTTCTTCTCGGGGCCAGCAGGGAAGACGTAGTCCGCGATGGACGGCTGCCGGTCGATGATGGCGAACGCGTCCCGGCCGAGCGGCCGCAGCGACGGCCCCGTTTTAGTTTCACCGAGCGCGATGCACGTTCCGTTCGCGTCGACCTCATCCCAGCGCAGGTTCTGCGCCTCGCCACGTCTCACCCCAGAAAAGGCTATGAAGCGGATCGCCGCGAGTCCAACTTCACTGTGCATGCGCCTGCCGTGGCGATCACGGCGGACGTCCAGCCAATCAAGCGCGAGCGCGAGCCAGTGATATTGCTCCGAGGTGAGCAGCGCCTTCTTCTGCTTGTCGGCGAACCGCTTCACCCCGCGCACCGGGTTGTGCTCGACATAGCCGTTCTCCTGGCCCCACGCGAAGATCGCGCCGAGCATTCCAAGGACCCGCGTAACGACGCCCTTGCCGCCGCGAACGATCGAGCGCCGCTGCGGACCGAGCTTGACGTCGCGTCGGGTCTTGCCGGTGACGACCCCGATCTTGAACGTCTCGATGTCCGAGCGCTTGATCTCGGTCGCCTTGAGCTGGCCGATGAGCGGCTTGATGTGAGCGTCAACGCGCGAGCGGTCCGACTCGACGGTGCTCGCCTTCTTCGCCGTCCCCTTGCGGCCGATGACCAAACCGGCGTCGGCAGCTTCGAGATACAAGTCGCAGAGCTGCCCGACCGTGATGGCCGCGCGGAGCTGGTCGCGCTCGTCGGCGGGATCCGAGCCGTCCACCACGCGAGCCAGTTCCACAATCGCGCGATCACGCGCCTGCTCGGCGGTGAGCGGCCCGAACGGCCCAATCTTCAGCCAACGCTGCCGGCCGCTGCACACCCTGAACTTCACCACGAACGTCTTGATGCCGCTTGGGTAGACGCGAATGCCGAAGCCCTTGATCTCGTCGTCCCAGAACAGTGTGCCGTGCTTCGACCCGTCGGATTGCAACCCGTCGATCACCCGTTTCGTCAGCCTTGCCATGGTTTATCAGCCCTTTAACCGCCGATTTGGTGCAACCACATAGCAACCAGTTGGGGGCAAGTCGGGGCGGTTTCCGGCGTCCTCGGGCGTAAGCATAAGGCCGACGGAGACGAGCTAACATGCTGATTTATCATGCTTAGTCGTAGTCAGGCGCGCCCTGGCGTACTGCCTGAATTGAGTGTAGCGTTACGCTCCGAAGGCAGAGGTCCCGCGTTCGAATCGCGGCGGGTGCACCAATTCACCTCACACATATTCAGGCTCGCGAGATGGTGTCTTGGCCTCCTTCGTGCGGTTGTGATCGCGAAATAAAAGGCTGCCGCTCCAGGGGGAGCGACGGCCCATCTCGACGCGATGTTCCCCGGTCAGAACTTGAAACGCGCGCCGACCCGGATCAGGTAGAGTGAGTTGGACAGGTTGACCGCCGCCGTATTGGGCAGGCGATAGCTGCTGTACCGATATTGGGCGCAAGGCTGGCTGGTGTTGTTCGCGACCACCCCGGTGGCGGACGCCCCGGTCGGCGTGGCAAACGCGAGACACGTCACGTTGACCACGGACCCGGTGTAAGGGAAGCCGAGCTGACGCAACCCGCCCCAATTGTGGTTCAGCAGGTTGGGTAAGTTCTCGATGTCGCCGAACAGCGTGAAACGAGACTTGCCGATGAAGGTCGGAATCTCCTGCTCCACATGGAGATCGATCCGCGTGAACGGACGATTGAACTGAGTATTCTTGGGCACGATCCGGCCGCGGTACTTCTTCAGGTCCGTGGAGTTGATCAGCCCGTCCAGATTTGCCTGGGTCGCGGCGCTATCATAGCTGACGATCGGGTCGGTCGTGCTCGCCGGTACATACAAGAGGTAGCGATCGTTGTTGCCGAGCGTCCCGAACACGCTCGAGCGAGTCCCGGTATTGTCCTGCATCGTGAAGCTGTACGGGCGCCCCGCGCGAGTATCGCCGAACAACTGCAGCACCGTCCGATAGTCGCGGAAGAAAGCATGGTCGAAGCCCACCGAGTAGGTGACGCGCCACTTGGACTCGTCGCTCGATGTTCCGTAGGACGGGAAGTTCGGATCGGTGGAGGCTTGGCTGGCATAGTTGGACAACGCGACCGACGAAGTCGCGGGCGACACGTCCTTTACGTCCTGCCGTGTGTAACTGCCACCGATGGAAAGGCCGAAGGGGAAATCGTAATTAGCGCGGACCACGCCGATATGGCTGCGGCCTCTGGTAGTATCGCCGAGAATGATGTCTGCGTTGGTGTCGGCGAAGTTGGACGTGCCTCCAGGGATCGGTTGCTCGGCATAGCGGGGACGTCCGTCGGGCAAGGTGCCGACGACCACCGAGCGCGCATCGGAAAAGATGATCGCTTCACGCACTTTGGTGAAAATATAGTCCGCGCCGATCGTCAGCCCACGAACCTTGTAGTCCGCCGACAGCGTCGCCTTGTAGCTCGACGGAAGCTGAAAATTGGGCGCGAGCGCGTTGGTGGTGGAGTTGGAAAGCGTGCTCGTGTTGCTCGTCACAAAGGCACTGGCGACCGGGTTCACGACCGAACCGTTGATCCCGTTCAGCGCGGCGGCGCACACCGCCGCCGTCGCGGTTCCGGCGCTGACGGTACAGCCCGCCGCCGCCGTGGGAGACCGGGTGAACGTCACGCGATTCGACAGTACAGTATTGGAGAAGCTGTTCGACAAGTAAATGTCAGGGTTACCGCCCGCGAAGATCCCGAACCCGCCCCGGAACCGCAGCCGGTCGGTCGCGCGATAGTTGAAGCCGATGCGCGGCTCGAACTCAGTCAGCCCCTTGTAGGTCTTGCTATTCGGAAAGCCATACCGCGACTGGAAAAAGGGATTGGCGACGGGCGCGTCGACCGAGGCGAACAAGGTTTCGCGGACGCCATAGGTGACAAGCAGCCGATCGGTGACCTGCCAGTCGTCCTGGATACCGAACGCCCATTGGTCATAAGCGAACTTCGCCTGCGCGCCGTCAGGCTGCCCGTTGACCGCTTGGCCGAGGATGAGCTGGTCCGCATTCTTGTTGTTGTAGTTTGCGAGCGAATCGAAATAATACCCTCCCGCGCTATACTGGAGGAAGTTGTTTACGGTGGAGTTCCGCGTGAATTCGGCGAGCAGTTTGAGATCGTGGGTGCCAAGGCGCAGCCGGGTCAGGAACGACCCCTGATAGGTTTTGGTGGAAAGCGTGTTGGTCTGGCGGCTGATATCCGGGCCATAAGCGATCGTCGGCGAGCCGATCGGCATGCCGGTCGTGCCGGTGGAGCAGGCGGTAATGCTGCCCACGCTGGTCGCGTCCGTGCAGACGCGGAACTGCGAGAAGCCACGACCCAGTTCCGGGTCTTGGCCGCGCTTGTAGGTCTTGTATATAAACCGCGCTTCAGTCGACAGATTGCTCGTCCAGTCGGAGTTCAACTGCGCGATCCCCGCGTGCAACGTCTCGCTCGTGCGATAAGCGTTTGACGAGAGCCCGAGCGACGGCGACGCGGGGTTGGTTACGCTGGTGTTTTGAAGCGAATCATTCTGGTCGTATGCATTGATGTAGGTCAACGAGAGCCTTTGCCCGTCGATGACGTTCCAGTTGATCTGGCCGACAACCTTCTCGTCCTTGTTCTGCGTCAGCGCCAGCACGGTGCCCGGATCATAGCCATACAGGCTTTGCGCGGGACCGGTCACCAGCGCGAGCGTCGCGTCAGTCAGGCCGGGAACGCCCGACACCGAACTGGGGCTGAACGGTCGCGGGTCGGTATTGCGCTCGCCCGACACCATGAAGAACAGCTTGTCGCGGATGATCGGGCCGCTCAGCGTCGCGCCGTAGGTAACGCTGTTATACTTCGGCACGGTGAGGATGTTCGAGCCGATCCGCCTGCCTTGCAGGCTATCCTTGCTTTGCGAGTAGAAACCATTCACGTGGTAATCGTTGCTGCCCGACAGCAAAGTTACGTCGATCGCGCCGCCGGTGAAACCGGTCTGGCGGATGTCATAGGGCGCGAACGAGGTCGAGAAACTAGCGATCGCATCATACGGCACAGGGCCACGCCCGGTTGGGCTCGCGTCCGCGTTGAGACCGAACTGGTCACCGACGGTCACGCCGTTGATGGTAAAACGATTGAAGCGGGGATTTACGCCAGCGAAGCTCACCGCGCCATAAGTTCCGTTCGACGGATCAAACTGCGCCAGCGGGTCGCGCCGCTCGAGCGCGCGGATATCCCGGTTCACGGACGCGACCTTGCTGATCGCCACCTGATCGAGCACCGTCTGCGGCCCGGTGGATCGCACACCCGCCCGGGCGATGCGGGACGCGGTCACGACAATGTCGCCCGTCGTCGCGGTCGCCGCCGGCGATGCATCGGTCGAAGCGGCGGCCGCGTTCTCGTTCGTGGACAGGTCGATCGGCACCTCGAAGGGCTGCTGGATGACCGTGAAGATGTCGGTGACGGTCTTGTTGCCCTGCGGGCTCGTGACCTCGACGGTGAACGGGCCGCCGGGCTGCAGGCCCGGAAACGAGAAGCGGCCGTCACTTGCGGTGGTCGCCTGCGACTTCGCCCCGTTAGCTGTATTCGTGACGGTCACGCTCGCGCCCGACACCGGCTGGCCCATCGCGGTTACGGTGCCCCGGATGATGGAGGTCGTCTCCTGCGCCATCGCCGCCGGCGCGATCAGCGCAATCGCCGCCGCGCCCAGAAGGAGCTTGTTCCGCATGTTGCTGCCTTTGCTTCGCGCCCGCCCGTCGCGGGGCCGTTCAGAGCTTCTTGCGGGACGTTTATTTCGATTCGGTGACAGGCGAGTCGCGCAAACGTTACTGTAGCATTAACTGATGGTGCGTTGCCAAAAGGCCACGGCGATGTTCACCAATATACGGCAATGATCACCGTTGTTCGACACTGCGGGATCGGTCTCACTCGGCGGCACGCACCAGCTCCGCCCACCCCGCCTCGTCGATCACCGCGATGCCCAGCTCCGCCGCTTGCTTGAGCTTCGACCCGGCGCCCGGCCCCGCCACCACCAGATCGGTCCTGGCCGACACGGACGCGGCGACCCGCGCGCCCAGCGTCTCGGCCTGGCGCTTGGCCTCGTCGCGGCTCATTGTCTCCAATGAGCCGGTAAACAGTACCGTCTTGCCAGCTACATCCGACGCTCGCGCGGCGTGGTGGACGTCGGCGGGGGTGACCTCGGTCAACAAGTCCCGCACCGCGGCTGCGTTGCGCGGCTCGGCGAAGAAGTCGACCAGCGCCAACGCAACCTCCGGCCCGACGCCGGGTGTTTCCATGATCGCGGCCAATTCCTTGGCGGTGCGCGCCAGCAGCTTGTCATCGCTTTCGCCCACGGCCTGCAGCATCGCCTCGCGTGCCGACACCGCGCGCGCGATCGTGTCGGCCAGCGCCGCCCAGCTCGTCCAACGCCGCGCGAGGTCGCGCGCGGTCACCTCACCGACATGACGAATGCCGAGCGCGAACAGGAAACGGTCGAGCGGGGGGCTACGCTTCGCATCGATCGCGGCGAGCAGGTTGCGTGCGCTCACCTCCGCCCAGCGTTCCCGCGCGAGCAGGTCCGCCACCCGGATGCGGAAGATGTCCGCCGGCGTCCCCACCAGCCCATCGGCGAAGAACGCCTCGATCGAGGTCGTCCCCAGCCCCTCGATATCGAGCGCCTGGCGCGACACGAAATGCCGCAGCCGCTCGACGCGCTGCGCGGGGCAGACCAGCCCACCCGAACACCGCCAGTCGACCTCGCCCGGCTCGCGCTCCAGCGCGGAGCCGCATTCGGCGCAATGGGTGGGAAACGTCCAGGCGGGGCGCTCGACGTCGCGGGTCAGGTTCTCAACGATCTGCGGAATCACGTCGCCCGCGCGTTGCAGCACCACCCGGTCGCCGGGGCGCGCACCCAGCCGCCCGATCTCGTCCGCATTGTGGAGCGTCGCGTTGGTCACGACGACGCCGCCGACCGTCACCGGCTCCAGCCGCGCGACGGGGGTGATCTTGCCCGTCCGCCCGACCTGGGTGTCGATCGCGTTCAATGTCGTTTGCGCGCGCTGCGCCGGAAACTTGTGCGCAATTGCCCAGCGTGGGGATCGCGCCGCGACCCCCAGCCGCGTCTGCCAGTCGAGCCGGTCGACCTTGTATACCACGCCGTCGATGTCGAACGGCAAGTCTGCGCGTTTCGCCTCGATCGCGCGGTATACCGCGAGCGCCGCCTCGACATCGGGCACGGTGGCGAGGTCGGGCGAGACGGGAAAACCCCACGCCGCGATCGCGTGCATCACCGCGCCTTGCGTCTCGCCCGGCACCGTGGACGCCTCGCCCCAGCCATGCGCGAGGAAGCGCAACGGGCGGCTGGCGGTGACGGCCGCGTCCTTCTGTCGGAGCGATCCGGCGGCGGCGTTGCGCGGGTTGGCGAACTGGCGCGCCCTGGCGCGGTCGCCCGCTTCGGCGAGCAGGCGGGCGTTGAGGTCCGCGAACGCCTCCTTCTCCATATACACCTCGCCGCGCACCTCGAACACGGCCGGCGCCTCGCCGGGCAGCGTGGCGGGAATGTCGCGCATGGTCAGCACGTTGCCGGTCACGTTCTCCCCCACCGCGCCGTCGCCGCGGGTCAGCGCGTGGATCAGGCGCCCGCGCTCGTACCGTAGCGAACAGGACAGCCCGTCGATCTTGGGCTCGGCGGTCAGCACCACCGCGTCGTCTGGGGCGAGCAGCAGGAAGCGGCGCACCCGCGCGACGAACTCGCTCACTTCCGCGTCCGCGAACGCGTTGTCGAGGCTGGTCATCACGCGCGCGTGCGCGACCTTGGCGAGCGGCGAATTCGCTGCGCTGCCGACGCGGCGCGACGGGCTGTCCGCGCGCGCCAGCTCGGGATGCGTCGCCTCCAGCGCCCGATTGCGCGCGACCAGCGCATCATAGTCCGCGTCGCTGATCTCCGGCGCGTCGTTGTCGTGGTAAAGCCGGTCGTGTCGCGCGATTTCATGGCTGAGAAAGGCGAGTTCGTCGGCGGAGTCGGCTTGGCTGGGCATCAAACACGGCTAACGGAGCGGCGCGCGATTCTGAAGCCCCCTCGCGCGCCATCGCCCGGGCGTGTAGGAGCCTTGGGGTGGCCAGCCTGCCTGCCCCCTTCCCCACCGCCGTCAACGCGTCGGAGCGCCGCGCCGCCCTGTCCGTGCGGCCGTTCTTCGAAAACAAGACGCGCGCGTTCTGGACGCTGCAGGCGGCGGGGTGGACCGGCTATGTGATCCTGCGCGGGGTGGTGGCTATCGGCAACGGGCCGAGCCTGCAAGTAATCGTGCCGGTGATCATCGAGGCGATCATCGGCTATTGCCTGACGTTGCTGCTGTCGACGCTGTACGGCTATTATCGCTGGCTGAGCCGGTTCGCGGGCATTCCGCTGACCGTGCTGACGCTGGGGCTGGCGACGCTGATCTACGCGGTGCTCGACGCGTTCGCGTTCTCGTTCATCAAGACGCGCGCGCCAGGGCTGGACCTGTCGTTGCTTTTCGCGACCTTGTTCACCAATTTCACCGTCCTCGCAGGCTGGTCGGCGCTGTATTTCGGAATCAACTTCTATTTGATCGTCGAGGAACAGGCGGATCAGATGTTGGCGCTCGAGCTGCAGGCGTCGAGCGCGCAGCTGGCGATGCTGCGTTATCAGCTCAACCCGCATTTCCTGTTCAACACGCTCAATTCCATCTCCACGCTGGTGCTGCTCAAGCAGACCGAGCGCGCCAACGCGATGTTGTCGAGGCTGTCCTCGTTCCTGCGCTACACGCTTGCCAACGAGCCGACCGCGCACGTCACGATCGCGCAGGAAGTGGAGACGTTGAAGCTGTACCTCGAGATCGAGAAAATGCGCTTCGAGGACCGGCTCCGGCCCTCGTTCCACATCGACGCGCGCGTCGAGCGGGCGCGGCTGCCCTCCTTGCTGCTCCAGCCGTTGGTGGAGAATGCGATCAAATATGCGGTCACACCGCAGGAAGGCGGCGCGGACATCCGCGTCGAAGCGCGGCTCGCGGGGGAACGGGTACAGATCGTGGTGTCCGACACCGGCCCCGACACCCACGAGTCCAAGCCGCGCCCCAGCCTGTCCACCGGCGTCGGCTTGGCCAATATCAGGGACAGGTTGGCGCAAGCGTATGGTCCGCACCAGAAGTTCGAGACACGCTCGGCGTCCGGCGGCGGCTTTTCCGTCGAGATCGAAATCCCGTTTCAACTCGACGAACCTTTGAGAGAGATCGCATGACCATCCGTACCATCCTGGTCGACGACGAACCGCTGGCGATCCAGGGACTCGAGCTGCGCCTCCAGCCACACGAAGACGTCGAGATCATCGCCAAATGCCAGAACGGCCGCGAGGCGATCAGCGCGATCAAGACGCTGAAACCCGACCTCGCGTTTCTCGACATCCAGATGCCGGGATTCGATGGCTTCTCGGTTGTCCAGGGGTTGATGGACGTCGAGCCGCCCCTGTTCGTGTTCGTGACCGCGTACAGCGACCACGCGTTGCGCGCGTTCGAGGCGCAAGCAGTGGACTACCTCATGAAACCGGTCGAGGAGTCGCGGCTGGCCGATACGCTCGACCGCGTCCGCCAGCGGCTCGCCGAGCGCAGCAGCGTCGGCGAGGCGGAGAAGCTGAAGGAGGTGCTGGCCGAGGTCGCCCCGGAAGCAGCCGCGGACATCGCCGCCGATCTCGCCGATGGCGGCGGCGACGCGGCGCATGCGTCGAACCGTTTCGAACGAATGATCAACATCAAGGACCAGGGCCAGATCTTCCGCGTCGACGTCGACACGATCGAGCGCATCGATGCGGCAGGGGACTATATGTGCATCTACACCGGCGAACAGACGCTGATCCTGCGCGAAACGATGAAGGACCTGGAAAAGCGCCTCGACCCGCGCCGGTTTCAGCGGGTGCATCGCTCGACGATCGTCAACCTCGACTTGGTCAAGCAGGTCAAGCCGCACACCAACGGCGAATGCTTTCTGGTGCTCGGCTCGGGCGCGAGCGTGAAGGTGAGCCGGAGTTACCGCGAGGTGGTCGCGCGGTTCGTGCATTGAGCGGTACGGGCCACGCCCGACCTTGGAAGAGGTCACCGATGCCGTTCACGATCCGAGACATTCCGGCAGCCATGCGGCGCGAGCATTGGGAGATGGGCGCGCGTTTGATGGAGCGTTGGTTCGACGCGCCGGCGTGGACCATGAGCGGGCCAATCAAGCTCGGCCATGCACCCCTGCCTGCGCGCGCTGAAGAAACGAAATTGGTGCAAATGAGTTGGCTGCTACGCTTCGCGCGCGTGGCGGCGGCGAACAATCACCTTTTGCAAAGCTGGTCGCAACCGCCCCGGCTGTCCAAAGGAGCCGAGCAGGTCAGAGCGCAATTGACGGCATGGCTGCTGAAACAACCTACCGCGCCCGATGCGCCGTTCCGTTTTGGCGACTTCTCGCGGCCGGTTCCCGAGATCAACGAACGCTATGCGATTAATTTCGAGGTGGTCGACAGCCCTTGGTACCGCGAGACCGACGATTTCTACGCTGCTTTTGGCAAAGCCCTCCTCAAGCTCGCGGTAAGCGGCATGGTCGAGCGGGTCGGACCGAACTGGCGGGTCACGATTGACCAAGTGGGGACGTTCTTGCGCGACACCTATGATTTCAACGGCGATCAGCCGCTGGGTAGCTGGGGCCCGACCGGCTTCTCCAAAGAAGCTGTTCTTGCCGAACAGATCGAGATCGACCCCAAGGCGTCGCCGGGCTGGTGGACGCGTCAGCTCGCCTGTTATTCGGTGAGCAACGGCACTTTCGCAAGTATCGCAATAGATTTGGGCGCGGGGGCGATTTCCTGATATTCTCTGACTTGCGCCGTGAGTTTTTGATGCGTCCGGTCGTAATCGAGCTACCCGCGTGATGGCGCGTCTCCGAACCGCACGAATGCTCGCCTTCCTCACGGGCGCGGCGCTCGCCCTTCCGACCGGCGCGTATCTCGCCGGCGGTGCCGAGCTTCGGGACATGGAGGTATCGCCGGATCGTCAGCAGCGCGTCGAGTTCCATTCGCTCGCCAGGTGGAAGCAGATCGTGAGGCTTAGTTACGCCAACGACGATAATGTTGCCGTGCTGACGGACGCGAACGACGGGCGCGTACTCGGCACGGGCGAGGTGTTCTACGCTAACGGAACCGGACCGGTGCGTTGGTCTCCGACCAAGGTCGATGTCGGCATGGCCGGCTCGTTCGATCGACGGACCGGCGCATGGGCGCAGGGCGAGGGCTCGGATTAAGTCGGGATTAGACCGTCGTCGCCCTCGCCCGCCCCCCCGCGTCCTTGAACCACGCCTCCACTGGCCCCGACAATTTAACCGTCAGCGGTTGACCCCTGCGGTCCACCTTTTTGCCGAGCGCGACGCGAATCCAGCCTTCAGGCAGGCTGTATTCCTCGACGTCGTTACGCTCGACGCCCTTGAAGCGGATGCCGATGCCGCGTCCCAGCAGCGCTTCGTCGTAGAACGGACTGCGCGGGTTGGAGGACAGATGGTCGGGGGGCGTATCGGTCATGACAGGCAGGCTCTGGCCCAAGGGCACCGGACACGCCAGCCCAAAAAAACGGCGCGAGGATCGCTCCCCGCGCCGCCGCCTGGCCTAGCCCAACGGCTTAGTAACCGTAGTAACCACGACCGTTGTACCGGTCAGAATAGCCACGGTCATAGCCGTTATACCCATTGTAAGTATTGTAGCCGTTGTACCCATCGCCGCCATAATAACGCTCGCGAATGATGACGCGGGCGGGCGGGGTATAATAGCGCTCGCGATACACGACGCGCGGCTGGTCGTAATAATAATCGCGATCGTAACGACGGTGGTCACTGCTGGCGATTGCAGCGCCAACGCCCAGCCCGAGAATACCGCCCAACACCGCGCCGGCCGCGACATCGCCGCCGCCGCCGTGGCGATAACCGCGATAATATTGTGCGTCCGCCGGCGCGGTCGCCGACAACGTGGTCGCGGCAAGCACCGCACCCAGACCCAGCTTTTTCAGCATCGACATGATGTCACTCCTTGCAAAACCTCGCCCCGGTCGTCGTTCACAACGCGTGACGCCCTTGGCATGTTGCCGAATTAGCCGAGTCGCGCTGAACGGGCGCGGAATGCGGCGTTAACATGGCGTGCAGGGAGGGCGAAATGACGCACTGACTGTTGAAAACCGAACCGGGCAGCTATGGATGGAGCGACCTCGTCCGCGATGGAGCGACCGAATGGGACGGGGTACGGAACGCGGCAGCGGCGGGGCACCTGCGCCGGATGGTGCCGGGTAATCACGTGCTGATTTACCATAGCGGGAAAGAGAAGGCAGCGGTGGGCATCGCCGAGGTGACGCGCGCGGCGCGCCCCGACGGGGCCGAGGGGTGGGTCTCGGTCGCTTTGGCACCAGTTCGCTCGCTCGCGCGCGCGGTGACGCTGGCGGCGATGAAAGCAACTCCAGCGCTGGCGGGCATGGCGATGCTGCGCCAATCGCGGCTGTCGGTGTCGCAGGTGAGCGATGCGGAATGGGCGGTGATCGTCGCGCTGGCGGGCGACGCTTGACCGGAACGGTCGCGTCCCCGAACGGTGCGCGCATGAGTCAAATCCCTGCGATCGGATGGTTGTCGATGCGTGGCTCCCGCACGCGCCGCTGCGCGCTCGCGTTCGTGCTGGCGTCGGTCGCCTCTCCCGCGCTGGCCGCGCCAACCCCGCGCGAATTACTGGTGCAGGCGTCGTTCGTCGACCGCGACAAGGCACTCGCGGTCGACCGCGTCAACGCCGCCGCGACCGCCACCGAGGCTATGATGCGGGCGACCCCCGCCGATCGCGAAGCCGAAATGGTCCACGCGATGGCGGTTTGCTACCGCGCCAAGCTGGCGCACAGCCGCGCGGACGCGCTCGCCGGGCGCAAGCTGCTCGAGCAAGTGCTGGCAAAGGACCCGCGCAACGCCGAAGCCACGCTGGCGCTGGGCGCGTGGCATGTCGGGGCGGTCTATAATCTGGGGTCGCTGATGGCCCGCGCGGCGCTGGGCGCGCGCAAGCAGGTCGGGCTTGACGCGCTCGACCGCTCCGTCGCGCTCGGCGGCGGGCGGCGGTTCTTCACTGGGGTCGCCGGGTTGCTCAGGCTGGAACTCGACCCGGCCGACCCGCGCGGGCGCGCGCTCGCCGAACGCGCGGCACAGGGGCAGGCAGTGGTGCCGCTCGACCGGATCATGCAGCGCGCGGCGGTCGCCATCCTTGCTTCGGTGCGCGCGGGCGACGCGGCGCGGACGCAGGCACTCGCGTCCGACCTGCTGCCGTTCGGCCGGCTGCCGCATTGACCCGCGCCCCGCGCCGGGCTTCCGCCGCGCTACTCGGAGGCTTGCTGCTGGGCGGGTTTGTCCTGGAAATAATGGCATATTGGCCCGGGATCATGACCTGGGACGCCGCGCGCGAGTACGGCATGGCGCGCGGCGGCGCGATCGACGACTGGCACCCGCCAGTGATGATAATGCTGTGGCGAGCGTTGACGCGGGTGGCGCGCGGGCCGGGGCCGATGTTGCGTGTCCAGCTCGGGCTAGTGTTCGCTGGGTTCGCGCTCCTTGCACGCTGGGCCTGGCGCAAAGGGCGGCCCGTGCTCGCCTGGATGCTGGCGGGGGCGGCGCTGTTCCCGGTGCCGCTGGCGATCGAGGGCGCGGTGCTCAAGGACTGCCTGATGGCCGGGGCGGTGCTGAGCGCGGCGGGATTGGTCGCGGATGGGCGGCGCGGGGCGCGGCTGGTCGCGGCGACGCTGTTGCTGTTCGCGGCGACGCTGCGGTTCAACGCGTTTCTCGCCTGCCTGCCGTGGCTGGTCGCCGCCGCGCCCGCTGGGTGGCGTGAAATGCGGGTGAGGCTGGCGGGCACGGTAGCGGGCGCGACGCTGTTACTGGTCCTCGCCACCCCGCTCGCCAACCGTGCGATCGGCGCGGAGCGGAGCGGGGTGGAGCTGTCGCAAATCGTCTTCGACCTGGGCGGAATCACCTACTTCTCCGGCGTCGACGCGTTCCCGCCGTTGCCGGTGCGCGAGCCGGTCGCGGCCAATGCGCACTGTTACTCGCCGGCGCTGTGGGACCCTTATGCATGGTGGGTCGACCAGCCCTGCCCGATCGGGTTCGTGTCGGTGCGCGAGGCGTTCGCGCGGCGCGGCGTGAACCCCTACGGCTGGTGGTTAGGCCAGATCGCGCGGCATCCGATCGCCTATGCCCGGCATCGCTTGGCGCACCTCAACCGCAACACGCGGCTGTGGGTCGCGGACCGGCCACCCACTTTGGTGCCACCGCAGCCAGATCCCAACCCTTATGGCTACCCGCCCCCGAGCAATGCGCTGCGTCGCGCAATCGACACCGCCGCCGACGCGCTGGCGCGAACGCCGCTGGGGTGGCCGGCCTGGTGGATCGCGGTCGCGGCGGGCGTGCTGTTGCTCGGGCGGAGCGTATCGCCGATCGCCCGGCTCGCGGCGGGGTCGGCGCTGCTCTACGGCGCGGGCTATGGCGTGTTCAGCGTCGCCAGCGACCTGCGCTATCATTTGTGGACCACCATCGCCGCGCTGGTCGCGGTGCTGGCGGCGGCCAGCGATGTGCGAGCTGCCTCGGCCGGCCGGACCCGACTGGCGCTTGCGATGATGCCGGCCATGCTGGTGGTGGTGACCGGCCTTACCGCCCGCCGGCTATTGACCGCGTAACCGGAACCGCGATCGCGCGAACGGGAGCGCGCGCGCGTCGCCAATGCTCGCCCCAGGCCGCGTCGAGCCCGACCGGATCGAGCCGGTATAATCCCGACCCGGGATAGAAGGTCATCTCGCCGAACACCGGCTGTCCCGCCACTTCATAGAAGTCCACTCGCACGAAATCGAACTCGGCCGCCAGGATCTCGGCGGCGGCAATCATGCCCGCGAGCGAGACGGGTTGCGGCGGGTCGGCGTCCGCGCTCGCCCCCGACACGCGCCGCCACCGGCGATCGAACACGATCCAGCGATGCGCGCCATCGCGGTCGAGATGGACCTGCACCGCCTCCACCCGCCCGCCGAACACGAACAGCTTATAGTCGAGCGGCGAGACCCGCGTAGCACCCAGGAATGGCTCGACGAGCAATCCACGCTCAATCCGGCCATAAGCCCATTCGTCGAGCCACCAGCCGTAGTGCCGTTTCAGCCAACCGCCCGTACGCGCGCCCAACCCCGCCCAGTCACGCTCGTCGTGTACGAACGCGGTCTGGTTGCAGCCGTGGCGCGACTTGACCACGAACGGGCGCGGCCACACCGGGTCAGCGGGCAGTGCCGCGCCGCGCCACAGCGTCGGCGTTACCCACTCCGCCCCCAGCCGCTCGGTCACGAACGCCTTGGCCCTCACCTTGTCCGCAAGCGCCGGCAGCCGCGGATCGCGATCATGGAGCTTGCGCCATTGCACCCATTCGGTGAACAGCCGCGGCCGCGCGAGGTTCGGCCACCGCCCGTGCCGCCAGCGATAGCAAAGCCCGACGCGCAAGGCGGCGAGCCGGTCCGACAAGGTCCGGCTCGCCCCGGCCTCGGCAGGCCATGCGGGACGAACCCGCTGGGCGGGATGGGAAATCAGGTGCGCCGAAGCCATGCTTTCCCGTAACGACCTTCACCGCTTGGGCCGCAACCCAGGTCAAGCCGCGATCGCGGACTCAGGCGGCCTGCTTCGACCGGCTGGCGCGCTTGCGCTCGTTGGGATCGAGGAACCGCTTGCGCAGGCGGATCGACTTGGGCGTCACCTCGACCATCTCGTCGTCGTCGATATAGGCGATCGCCTGTTCCAGCGTCAGCCGGCGCGGCGGCGTCAGGCGGATCGCATCGTCCTTGCCGCCGCTGGCGCGGAAGTTGGTGAGCTGCTTCGCCTTCATCGGGTTGACCTCGAGATCGTCGGTCTTGGCGTTCTCGCCGATGATCATGCCCTCGTACAGCGGCTCGCCGGGGCCGACCATCATCACGCCGCGCTCCTCCAGCGGGCCGAGCGCATAGGCATTCGCCTCGCCCGAACCATTGGAGATCAGCACGCCGTTCTTCCGACCTTCGATGTTGCCCTTGTACGGGCCGTATTTCTCGAACAGCCGGTTCATGATGCCAGTGCCGCGCGTGTCGGACAGGAACTCACCGTGATAGCCGATCAGGCCACGGCTCGGCGCGGAGAAGGTGATCCGCGTCTTGCCGCCGCCCGACGGGCGCATGTCGGTCATCTCGCCTTTGCGGCTCGCCATCTTCTCGACGACCGTTCCCGAATATTCGTCGTCGACGTCGATCACCACCGTCTCGTACGGTTCCTCGCGACCCGCCTCGCCATCCTGGAACAGCACGCGCGGGCGGCTGATACCGAGCTCGAAGCCCTCGCGGCGCATCGTCTCGATCAGCACGCCGAGCTGGAGTTCGCCGCGTCCCGCGACTTCATAGCTGTCGCGGTCGGCGGCTTCGGTGACGCGGATCGCGACGTTCGACTCGCCCTCGCGGAGCAGCCGGTCGCGGATCATGCGGCTGGTCACCTTGGTGCCCTCGCGCCCCGCCATTGGCGAATCGTTGACCGCGAAGCGCATCGACAGCGTCGGCGGATCGATCGGCTGCGCGTGGAGCGGCTCGGTCACGGACGGGTCGGCGATGGTGTTGGCGACGGTAGTGGTGGTCAGCCCGGCGATGGAGATGATGTCGCCCGCGCTCGCCTCGTCGACGGGCACCCGCTCCAACCCACGGAAAGTCATGATCTTCGACGCGCGGCCAGTCTCGACGATGTTGCCGTCGTTGTCGAGCGCGTGGATCGGCATGTTGGTCTTGACCGTGCCCGAGAATACCAGCCCGGTCAGGATGCGGCCGAGGAAATTGTCGCGGTCGAGCAGCGTGACCAGGAACTTGAACGGCCCGTCCGGATCGGCCGAGGGCGGCGGCACATGGCTGACGATCGTCTCGAACATCGGCGTCAACGTGCCTTCGCGTGCGTCCATGTCGGTGCTCGCATAGCCGTTGCGGCCCGAGGCGTAGAGCACGGGAAAGTCGAGCTGTTCGTCGCTGGCGTCCAGCGTCACGAACAGGTCGAACACCTCGTCGAGCACTTCCTGGATGCGCGCATCGGAGCGGTCGACCTTGTTGACCACGACGATGGGGCGCAGCCCGAGCGCGAGCGCCTTGCCGGTCACGAACTTGGTCTGCGGCATCGCGCCCTCGGCCGCGTCGACCAGCAGGATGACGCCGTCGACCATCGACAGGATGCGTTCCACCTCGCCGCCGAAATCGGCGTGGCCGGGCGTGTCGACGATGTTGATGCGCGTGGTCTCGCCCGCGCCATGCCACTCGACCGAAGTGCATTTGGCGAGGATCGTGATCCCGCGCTCCTTTTCCAGGTCGTTCGAATCCATCGCGCGCTCTTCGATGCGCTGGTTCTCTCGAAACGTACCGGACTGGCGGAACAACTGGTCGACTAGGGTGGTCTTGCCATGATCGACGTGCGCGATGATGGCCACATTGCGGAGGCGCATGCGAAATCCTGCTTTCGGGGTTTCGCCGTCCCTATCAAAAATTGTGCGGTGCGGGAAGGGCGCTCGCGCGAACGCCCTTCCCGGGTGCGACTACCGGCGCGCCATTCGAGCTTGCAGCTTGTTGGCTTCGTCAAGGTGCTGCCTGACGATCGGCACCGACGCCCTCGCCGCCGCCTTGAGCGAGGCGTTGTCGCCGTTCGCGGCATAGCCGGTTTGCAGGTCGAGCGCGCCCTGATGCGACGGGATCTGCTGCGCGATGTAGATGCGGTCGAAGTCAGCCGCCGGAGCGTTGTTGAGTTCGCTGACCAACGCGCGGAATTGCGCGTTGAGCACCGGCGGCGGCGGCATCACTCCACCCTTTTTCGCGGCGGCGAGCGCGGTGTTGGTGGTCATGGTGTGATGGCCGATCAGTTCGGTCGCATAGGTACGGATCATCGGGTTCTGCGACTTGGTCAACGCGATCTCGCTGGAGGTGATCTCGAACACGTCGCTCATTCCCGCATTTTCGAGATACGGTACCGCCTGCATCTTGGCCTCGGCAGGAATTGGCGGCGGCGGCGATTGCGCGGTGGCGAGCGCGGAGGTGGCGAGCAACGCGGCGGCGGCGGTCAGGCGGGCATAGGAAATCATGAAGTGAGCTTTCGTTGGAAAGAATTGACGTTACGGACAATGAACACCGGCGCGGCGGGTTCCGTCATCGCTCCAAATACCAATTTATGTTATGAAACAACTTTAGTAAGTGTCGAGGAACCCCGGCAAGAACAGGTCGTTACGCGGTCACGTTCTTGGTTTCTGTCGCAATAGGGGTCTCACCATGTCCACAGCTCGCCGACGTCTCTCGCTTGCACTTGCCGGTGCCTCGTTGCTGTGCGCGGGCGTGCCGGCCGTCGCGCAACGGGGCAACATGCCGCAGGGGCAGCCGGGCATCCCGGCGAGCGGAGTCAGGCCGGTGCCGAGCAACCAGGCGGTGCTCAATGCGCTCATGGCGATGAAGGCCCGCCCGCCGCACACGCTGGAGCCGGGCGAGGCACGGCGCGAGCCGACCTTCGCCGACGGGGTCAAGGCGGTGCTGGCGCAACAAGGTAAGCCGACCACCCCGCCGCCGGGCGTCGAGGCGACCGACATCATCATTCGCGGTGCGGCGGGGCCGCTCCACGCCAAGCTGTACCGCCCGACCGGCGCTCCCGGGCGCGGTGCGATGATCGTGTATTTCCACGGCGGCGGCTGGGTGCTCGCCTCTTCGCAAGTCTACGACAGCTCGGCGCGCGGGCTGGCGCGCGAGACAGGCGCGGTGGTGATCTCGGTCGACTATCGCCTCGCCCCCGAAGCCAAGTTTCCGGCGCAGCATGACGACGCGCTCGCCGCTTATCGCTGGGCGCTCGCCAACGCCGCCTCGCTCGGCGGTGATCCCGCAAAGGTGGCGATCGCCGGGGAGAGCGCGGGCGGCAATCTGGCGGTCGCCACCGCGATCGCGGCGCGCGACGCGGGGCTGCCCAGGCCGGTCGCGGTGCTGGCGGTGTACCCGGTTGCGGGCAACGACCTCAACACGCCGTCGTACCAGGAAAATGCCAACGCGATGCCGCTCAATCGTGCGGGGATGGCGTGGTTCATCTATCATACCCTTCGCTCCCCCGCCGACGCGACCGATCCCCGGCTCAACCTGGTCGCGGCGGATCTGCACGGCCTGCCGCCGGTGACGATCGTCGCCGCGCAGATCGACCCGCTCCGCTCGGAAGGCGCGGTGCTCGCCGACAAGTTGCGCGCGGCGGGGGTGAAGGTGACCCGGCGCGAGTTCCCCGGCACCACGCACGAATTCTTCGGTGCCGACGCGCTGATCCCCGAAGCCAAGCAGGCGCAGGCGTTTGCGGGGCAACAACTGCGGGTCGCGTTCGGGCGGTGAGCGAGCGAGGAGCGCGGCTGTCTTATCATGATAATACACTTGCGCCCCCCCGCCCTGTCCCGATAGACTCCGGCAGGAGGAGACATGGCATGGCCACCACCGTCGATACGCTGACCGCGCCCGCGCCTCTGGTGCTCACCCCACCCGATCCGGTGCCCACCGTCCAGGCGACACAAGCCGCCGGACTGGTGCCGGTCGACGCGGGCACCAAATCCAAGCTCGACGAGCGGGTCGACGCGTTCGTTGCCGACCTGGTTGCGCAGGACGTCAACAGCCCCGAATTCGGCCGCCGCGTCGACGCGATCACCGCGATGGGACAAAAGGAGATCCGCGACGCCGCCGGGCAGTCGAACCGCTTTCTCGATCGCCCGGTCAAGGCGATGAACGCGGATTCGGGCGTCGGCGCGGACTTGGCGCAGTTGCGCCGCGTGATCGAGGATTTGGACCCCGGCAAGCGCGGCAACCTGACCGCGCCGCAAAAGCTGTTCGGTATCCTGCCGTTCGGCAACAAGATGCGGAATTACTTCGACAGCTATAAATCCTCTCAAACGCATATCAGCTCGATCCTGAAGAGCCTCGGCTCAGGCAAGGACGAATTGCTGATGGACAATGCCGCGATCGACACCGAGCGCGCGAATCTGTGGACCGCGATGGGGCGGCTCGAACAGATGATCCTGCTGTCCCGCTCGATGGACGCGAAACTGGAGGACAAGGCGAACGAACTCGATGCGAGCGACCCCGCCAAGGCGAAAGCGATCCGCGAGACCGCGCTGTTCTACGCGCGCCAACGGACGCAGGACTTGCTGACGCAGATGGCGGTGACGGTGCAGGGCTATCTCGCGCTCGACCTGGTCAAGAAGAACAATGTCGAGCTGGTGAAGGGGGTCGACCGCGCGTCGACCACCACCGTTTCCGCGCTGCGCACCGCCGTCACCGTCGCGCAGGCGTTGACCAACCAGAAACTCGTGCTCGAACAGATCACGCAGCTGAACACCACCACCGCCAACATTATTGATTCAACGGGTAAGCTGCTCAAGGACAACACCGCGCGCATACACGAACAGGCGGCGAGCGCGACGATTCCGATCGAGACGCTCCAGCGCGCCTTCCAGAATATCTATGACACGATGGACGCGATCGACAATTTCAAGCTGAAGGCGCTCGACTCGATGAAGATCACGGTCGGCACCTTGTCGAACGAAGTGGAGAAGTCGCGTGGCTACATCGCCCGCGCGGAAGGCGCGACGCAGAACGCGATCGGTGGCGGGAACGACCAGTTCCGGCTCGAGGCGGTCTGATGGACGCGCCCGACGAGGTGATGATCAAGGCGGGCGAGGTGCTCTCGCGGGCGACGGACACGCGGCTCGGCGCGGGAAGGCTCGCGCCGCCGCTGCGCCCGGAGCGGCGCGCGCGTGCCGCCCGGCGGCTGGCGGTCGGCGCGGCGGCGGAGGTGGCGATCATCTTCGCCGCGATCGTGATCGGGCTTATTCACCCGCTCGGCATCTTCGGCGCGCTCGCGGTGCTGGCGCTGATGCTCGCCGTTCCGGTGCTGCTGCTGCTCGCGCCCGCCGAGCGCGCGCCAGTGCCTGAGCAGCTGCGTAACGCCGACCTGAAGGCGTTGCCGCGCCAGACCGAGCGCTGGCTCGCGGCGCAACGGGCCGCCCTGCCCGCGCCCGCGATCACGCTGGTAGACCAGATCGGCATCCGGCTGGACCAGCTCGCGCCGCAACTGGCGGTGCTCGACGAGCGCGCGCCCGTCGCGGAAGAGGTGCGTAAGCTCGTCGCTGAGCAGTTGCCCGAGTTCGTGCGCGGCTATCAGCGCGTGCCCGCTAATCTGCGCGGCGTTCCGCGCAACGGCAAGACACCGGACGCGCAACTGGTCGACGGACTCCAGGTGATCGAGCGACAGATCGGCGAGCTGAGCGGCCAGCTGGCGCAAGGCGATCTCGACACGCTGGCAACGCGCGGGCGCTATCTGGAGATCAAGTATCAGGGCGACGGAACGGGCACCTGAACGCTCAGGCAGCGATGGCCTCGTGAAGGTAGCTGGCGTCGAAATCGGCCACCTGGCGCATCCGGGCCCAATTGACGATGTGGACGCGCCGCTTGTCGCGAGCGATGACGCCATCGGCGCTTAGCGCCTGGAGCATGCGGTTGACGTGGATCGGGGTCAGCCCGGTCGCGTCGGCGACGTCCTCCTGCGTCATCGGCAGGTCGAACCGCTCCGGCGAACCGAGTCCGGCGGCCTCGTGCCGCATCGCGAACTCGCACAACATATGCGCGATCCGCGAGCGGGCGTCGCGGCGGCCGATATTGAGTACCCATTCGCGAAAGATCGATGCCTCGATCAGCGTATCGCGCCAGATCGCCTCGCCGATGGCCGGGTGCGCGCGCACCACCGCGCGCAATTTATCCTGCGCGATCCAAGCGATCGTCGCCTCCGCGATGACCTGAACATTATGGTCCGCCTGCGCGAGTAGCAGATGCTGCGCGTCGAGCAGATCGCCGGGCAAGTGGAACGAAACGATCTGACGTCCGCCGGCGCTGGTCGTCTTGTACCGGCAGGCATAGCCGCTGAGCAGCACACAGCATTGCGTCGGGCGATCACCGTCACGAACCAACAGCTGTCCCGAGCGCGCGGACTTGAAGATGAAGGGAAGCGACCGGATGGCTTGCCGGTCGCTCTCGGTTAGCGGAGAAAGGCGCGCGAGCTTTTGCACCAGCAATCCGATTGCGTCGGTTTCGTTGGCGGGCATCGGGTTCTCTTCAATGAAGGATCACCAATCAATGCATAGCTGCTGAACGACTAACCTTATCAAACCTACATTATCAAAGTTGGCTTGGGATATAGGTTAGGTTTACGCCTCGGTGGTCGCGCGCTCACCGAGGTGCGCCAGCGCCGTGCGATGCACGCCCGCCGCCGCAGCCAGCAGTCCAAACGCCCTCGGCCGGGGTTGGTTGAAGCGCAACGGCACGCCGAGCGCGTCGGTGACGGTCGCGCCCGCTTCCGACGCGATCAACGCAGCGGCCGCGACGTCCCATTCGTTGCCCCAGCGCGCGGTCGCGACCAAGTCCGCCTCGTCCGCCGCGATCATCGCCACGCGAAGCGCGATCGAATTGGGCTTGGGCACGAGGGTGAACAACGCGCGGTCGGCGCGGGGCAGCACATCGGCGGGGACGCGCGCGCCTTGCAACACCGTTCGGTCGGCACAACACAACCGCGCGCCGTTACGCCACGCGCCGCCGCCCGCGCTCGCCCACCAGCGTTCACCGCGCGCGGGGGCGTCGAGTACCGCCAGCACCGGCGCGCCCGCCTCGACCAGCGCGACCGACACGCACCAGCCCGGGCGGCCGCGGATATAGTCGCGCGTGCCGTCGATCGGGTCGACTACCCACACCCGATCACAGCCCAGCCGGTCGGCGTTGTCCGCCGTCTCCTCCGACAGCCAGCCCGCTTCCGGGAGCAACGCGGTCAGCCGGTGGCGAAGCAACCGGTCGATGTGAAGGTCGACCTCCGACACAGGATCGCCCGGCGCTTTCTCCCAGCGGCGAAAATCGGTCCGAAACAGCGCCAGCGCCTCCTGCCCCGCCTCTGCCACGATGTCCGCGACGGCACCCGCGAGATCAGCCACTCGCGACCGTCATGCCGTCGATCCGCAGCGTGGGGACGTTGCTGCCCTGGCGGAAGCGCAGGTCGTTGGCGGGGGTCAGCGCGCGGAACATGTCGCGCAGGTTGCCCGCGATCGTGAACTCGGCGACCGGGCCGGTCAGGCGACCCTTTTCGATCCGGAAGCCCGCCGCGCCGCGGCTGTAATCGCCGGTGACGCCGTTGACGCCCATGCCGATCAACTCGGTGACGAACACACCATGCTCGATCTCGCCGATCAGCGTCTCGGGCGGGACCATGCCCGCCTCCATGTAGAGATTGCTGGTGGTGACGCCCGGCGCGCCGCCGACGCCGCGGCTGGCGTGGCCGGTCGGCTCCAGCCCGAGCTGGCGCGCGGCGGCGCTGTCGAGCAGCCAGGTCTGCAGGAAGCCGCGCTCGACGAGGAGCGTCGGCGAGACGGGCAACCCCTCGCCGTCGAACGGCCGCGAGCGCAGCCCGTGCGGACGGTGCGGGTCGTCGCGGATCGTTACGCCGGGAGCGAACACTTCCGTTCCCAACGCCTCGAGCAGGAAGCTCGTCCGCCGGGTGATCGCCTGGCCCGCGATCGCGCCGATCAGATGGCCGAGCATGCTCGCGCCGACGCGTGGGTCGAACACCACCGGCATTGCCCCGCTGGCGAGGTGGCCGGGGTTCATCCGCGCGACCGCGCGCTCGCCCGCCTCGCGCCCGACGATTTCCGACGCGTCGAGCAGCGCGCGGCGGCGGGCGGAGTGGTGCGCGTAATCGCGCTGCATGTCGCCGCCCGTGCCCGCCAGCACGCTGGCCGACACGCCATAGCCGGTGCCGCTATACGCGCCCGCGAAGCCGTGGCTGGTCGCGAACCCCCAGACCGAGCGCGACGCGGACGCGCCGCCGCCCTCGCTGTTGGTTACCCCCACGACCGCGCGCGCCGCATCCTCGGCGGCGAGCGCCTGGTCGCGCAGCGCTTCCGGGCCGACCTCGCCGCCATCGTCGAGGTCGAGCTGCGGCGGCGCGCCGCGGAGCAGCCGCGCTTCGGGGGCGAGCCCTGCCCATCGGTCCTCGGGGGCCTCGCGCGCCATCGCTACAGCGCGGTCGACCAGCGCGTCGAGCGTGGCGTCGGCGAGATCGGAGGTGGAGACGCTCGCGGAGCGCCGCCCGCAGAACACCCGCAAGCCGAGTTCGGCGGCTTCGGACCGGCCGACATCCTCCAATGCACCAAGGCGGACCGAAACATCGGTCGAGGCGTCGGCGGCGAACACCGCGTCGGCGGCGTCCGCGCCCGCTCGGAGCGCCCGGGCGATGACATCGGCGGCGCGGTCGCGGGCTTGGTCGGTGGTCAGCATGGCGCGGACTTAAGCGCGAGGGGCGGTCCGCGCCACCCTTCAGCTGGTCGAACCCACCGTGACGCAGGCAGCGAACATCAGCAGGCCCGCGAGGCGGTTGCTCCGGAACCGGTCGAGCGCGTTGCCGCCGTCGCCGGGGCGCAGCGTCGCGACCTGCCACGCCAGATGCGCCGCGACCGGCCCCAACGCCAATAGCGCCACCCAATCGTCGCGAACCGCCCAGATCGCCCACGCCCACAGCGCGAGCGCAACCAGGTAAAACGCCGCCACCCCCGCGCGCACCCGCGCGCCGAGCCGGAGCGCGGAGGAGCGGATGCCGACTATCGCATCGTCCTCCACATCCTGCATCGCATAGATCGTGTCGTAGCCGATCACCCACGCGACCGAGCCGGCGTAGAGCAGAAGCCCCGGCAGGGTCAGCCTGCCCGCCACTTCGCTCCACCCGACCAGCGCCGCCCAGGAGAAGACCATGCCCAACCACGCCTGCGGCCACCAGGTGATGCGCTTCATGTACGGATAGGCGGCAACGAGCGCGAGGCTCGCGACCGCGACCACCGCCGCATGGGCAGTGAGTTGCAGCAGTACGACCAGCCCCACCGCACACAACACCGCCAGCCAGCCCCAGGCGACGCGCACGCTCACCGCCCCGCTGGCGATCGGGCGCGCGGCGGTGCGCGCGACCCTGCAATCGAGTTCGCGGTCGACGATGTCGTTGTACACGCATCCCGCGCCCCGCATCGCGATCGCGCCGAGCAGCAGCCAGCCGATCAGGCCCATGCGCGCCCACGCGCCGCCCGCCAGCGCGACGCTCCACGCGCCGGGCCAGAACAACAGCCACCACCCGATCGGCCGATCGAACCGCGCGAGCAGCGCCAAGTCGCGCGCCCGAACCGGCAGGCGCAAGACCAGCGAGCGATGCTGACTGTCGGGGACGATCTCGGCCATCGCATCGGCGGGTATGGGAAGCGCCCACCCCGCGCAATCCGCCTCGCTCCTGCCGCGTTGCAGTGGCAGGGGAGCGCGATGGTTCACTTGTCCGTTGCGATCGGGCGCTTCGTGGAGGCGCTGTTCTGGGCCATCTTCCGCGCGGTCGGGTGGGTGGTGCTGATGGTGGTGCTGGCCGTAGGGGCCGGAGTGCTGGCGTTTGTGGCCATCCGTCGGCTGGCGCGGCGGCGCTAGAGCAGCAGGAGCAGCACCGGCACCGCTGTTCCGACCGCCAACAACCCCAACGTCCGCCCCCGCGCCGCCCGGTTGGTGAGCGCGATCGCGATGCCGACCGAGGTCGACGCGAACAGCACCGCCGACAGCAGCACGACATATAGTTTCAGCGGCGTCAGCGGCAGGTCGTCGTCATGATCCTCATGGGCCGTCTCGGGTTTTGGTGGGGAAGGAGCGGCAGCCGGGGCGCGGCGCGGGCCGTGGCTCGCCACCTGATGCTTGTGCAGGTTGGCGATCGTCGCGATCCACGCCGGCGCGCGCGCGCCGTCATGGTTCTCGTGCCATCCCAATGTCTGCAACACGCCCGTGAACGAGAAGAACAGGATGCCCGGCGCGAACAACACGCCGAACCAATTGTGCAGGTTACGCAGGCGGCGCTGGGTGGAGGCTTTCATTACCGTCAAGCGTAAAGCGAGCCGCTCGCACCGGCAAGCTGTTCTCCTCACCGACCAACCGGACACCAGGTCTGGCTCGGACTTTCGTCGATCGGAACCGGATGCGCGGTGGGCGGTGGGCGGTGATTCAGGCTAACCCCGGACTTGCTAAAATCTAGGGAGGCTGCTGTTCTTATTTTAAGTCAAGCGCGGCGACAGCGGCCCGGGCTCGAACGGGCCAACAATGTTGAAACCGTGCCGGAACGCGCCCTACACCGAGGCATTCGCGGTCCGGTTCGTGTAGCGGATGTCGACTAGAACAAAGCGCGAGAAGCGCCGGTGCGACGACAAAATCGGATCACCGGCGCGGTGAGTTCACCACCAGGTCGCGTAGAGCGCGATCAGGATCAGCACCACGCCGACCGCGCCGATGTTGAACCCGGTCGGCGTGCCGAACGGCACGTCGTCGGTACGGATCCGGTTCGCTTCCGCGCCCGCCGGCCGTAGCAGCGACGCCACCACCGCCAGCGCCAGGCTGATGAAGAACACCAGCAACATCCGGTTCATGAACGGAATATCGGGCAGCGTCGACCGGAATAGGTAGGACAACAGCACCGACCCGACCGCCGCCGCGATCGCCCCCGCCTCGCTCGCGCGCCGCCAGAACAGGCCGAGTAGGAAAATGACGGTGATGCCCGGCGTGAAAAAGCCGGAGAACTCCTGGATGAACTGGAACGCCTGGTCCGATTGGCCGATCAATGGCCGTGCCGCGATCATCGCGATGACGATCGCGACCGCGGCGGCGATGCGGCCGATCAGCACGAGGTGCCGCTCGTTCGCGCGGTGCCCGACGGCGGACACGCCCTCCTCCGCGGCGGTCGGCACGCGCTTGAACTTGGCGTACAGGTCGAGCGTGAAGATGGTCGCGATCGAGTTGATCTTGGATGCGGTCGACGCGATAATCGCCGCGACCAGCGCTGAGAACACCAGCCCGAGCAGCCCCGACGGCAGATACCGCATCATTGTCGGATAGGCCTGGTCGGGCTTGGCGAGGTCGGGGGCCAGCACCACGGCGGCGATGCCGGGAAGCACGATGATCACCGGCATCAACAGCTTGAGATAGGCCGCGAACATCACGCCCTTCTGCGCCTCGCCCAGGTTCTTGGCCGCCAGCGCGCGCTGGATGATGTACTGGTTAAACCCCCAATAGCTGAGATTGGCGATCCACATCCCGCCGATCAGCACCGACAAGCCAGGCAGGTCCTTGTAGAACTTGTTGTCGGGATGGAGGATCATCTGGAAGTGACCGGGCACCCGGTTCACCAGCGTGCGAAACCCAGCGATAATGCCGTGCCCGCCACCGATCTGGTTCAGCGTCAGCCCCGATACGATCAGCCCGCCCAGCACTAGCAACGTCACCTGGACGATGTCGGTCAGCGCCACCGCCTTTAACCCGCCCTTGATCTGGTATAACAGCGCGAACAGCCCCAGCCCGACCAGCGCGTAACCCTGCGGTACGCCCGCGACCTGATTGACCGCGATCGAACCCAGCCAGATGATCGAGGTCAGGTTGACGAACACATACAGCGCCAACCAGAAGATCGCCATCAACGTGCGGATGTTGGGGCCGTACCGCTCCTGCAGGAATTGCGGCATGGTATAGATGTCGTTGCGCAGGAAGATCGGCAGGAAGAACTTACCGACGATCAGCAACGTCGCCGCCGCCATCCACTCATAGGACGCGATCGCGAGGCCGATCGCATATCCCGACCCCGCCATGCCGACGATCTGTTCGGCGGAGATGTTGGCCGCGATCAGCGACGCGCCGATCGCCCACCAGGGCAGCGACTTGGAGGCGAGGAAATAGTCGGACGTGTTCTTCTCGTGCCCGGCCTTGTCGCGCGACACCCATTGCGCGAGCCCGAAAATCCCGATTGCGTAGCAAACCACCACGATCAGATCGATGCGCGACAGACCCATTGACACGTCCTCCCACGCCGCCCCCATATTGCCGAGGTGCGGCTCGGACACGATTATCCGATAATAGCGCCCTGTCCAGAGCGCGCGGATAGGTGACAAGCGCGGCGCATCCCGCCACTATCCTAGTCTATGGAACCTCACGTCGAGCTGACCGGTCGCAACCTGACCTATGGATTGCTCGACAATCTGGGCGTCGCGATCGTCACGGGTCGCTACGACGCGCGCGACTTCCCGACCGAGGCCGAACTCGCCAAGCGCCACGGCGTCAGCCGGTCGGTGACGCGCGAGGCGATGAAAATGCTCGCCGCCAAGGGGCTGGTCAGCGCGCGCCCGCGCCAGGGGACCAGCGTCCGCCCGGCGACCGACTGGAACCTGTTCGACCCCGACGTGCTGCGCTGGTTGCTTGAACGCGAGTTCTCGATCGATCTCCTGCGCCACTTCACCCAGCTGCGGATAGCGATCGAGCCGGAAGCGGCGGCGGTCGCGGCGGTGGCGGCGGACGCGGCGGACCGCGACTCCATCGCGGCGGCGTTGGCGCGAATGGTGGAAGCGGACCGGGGGCGCGGCGACGTGCTCGACGCCGATATCGCTTTCCATGTCGCGGTGCTGAGGGCGACGCGCAATCCGTTCTACGCGCAGTTCCGTGTCGTGGTGTCGACCGCGCTCCGCAAGTCGATCCGGTTCACCAACCGGATCAAGGGTCACTCGGCCAGCATCGCCGAGCACGCGGCGGTGCTGGATGCGATCATGGCGGCCGACCCCGACGCCGCGCGCGAGGCGGTGCGGCGGCTGATCGGCAATGTGCTGGCGCTGATCGACGGCGCGGAGCCGGACGCCAACGATCTTTCGCGCGCGCTCGGCTCCGCCTGATGAGGCGTCAGCGTTCCGCTTCCATGTCGATCGGCTCGATCGCCCCGTCCGCGCGGTAGTGGACGTGGGCCAGCGCGACCTTGCGCTGATCGTGATAGGGGCCGTTGCCCAGTTCGTGCTCCCAACGATGATAGGCGATCAGCCACTCGCCGGTGCGCGGGTCCTGGAGGAACGCGTGGTGACCAGGACCCTTATACGCCCGATCGCTATGCAACAGCACGCCGCCGTACCGCCACGGCCCCGTCGGCGAGAGCGACACGGCGTAGCGCACCGAGTAGCTGGCGTTGTCGTACCGGCCCGAGCTGTAGGACAAATAGTAAATGCCCCGGCGTTGGTGCATCCACACGCCTTCGGTGAAGCAGGGCGGCTGGTCGACGGGCAGCTCGCGCGCGATCGACACCATGTCGGGCGCGAGCTCGAACACGCGCAAGGTCGACCCGTTGCTGCCCCCCGCATAAAGCAGCGCGTGGCCGCTCTTGGCGTCGACGAACACCATCGGGTCGATCGCCTCGAAATGATAGCGGCCGTGCCCCGATGGCGGGGTCGCGTCGGGGCAGGTCGCCGCTGGTCTGCCCGGAAACGTGATGGCGTCCGCGCCGTCGAGCAGCGGCTTGCCGCTGTCCCGACACGGGCCAGCGGGGGTGTCGCAGGTGGCGACACCGATGCGGCTGGGCTGCGGTTCCTGCGGCCCGACCGAGTAGTAAAGATAGTAACGCCCGGCGGCGGCGGTCATGTGCGGCGCCCAAAGGTAATGCTTGTCCGCGCCCCGCGCCCAATTCACCCCGCCCAGCTTGAGCAGCGTTGCGCGCCGGGTCCACGCCGACAGATCGGTCGAGGTCCACGCATCCAGCCGGTTGCCCTCGCCCGTCGGGTAAAGCCAGAACCGGCCGTCCACCGCCAGCATCGACGGGTCCGCGCCGGTCAATACCGACCGGCCGAACCTGGGCGCGGGCACCGTGTCCGCAGCCCCCATCAACAACGCGCCGACGAGCAGCGCGGCGCGCGCGCGCATCGTCAGTATGCCCGCTGCGGCTGCCGCGTCGGCGCGACCATCGCCGCCTGCTCGCCTTGCGTCACCTTGGGTTCGCTCGACAGCCGCCGGATCAGGTCGGCTTCGGCCTGGCGATAAGGATGCCCGTCGGCGCGGAACACCTCGTGAAACCAGATCGGCGGCTCCCCTTTGGTATAGGGCTTGTCCCACGAATCCCACGGCAGCCGCGTCTGGGTCTTGCCGTCGACGAACCCCCAGTTGATCATCGCGATGTTCAATCGCTTGCCGATCGGCAGCGAACCGTCGAAGGTCGAGCCGTTGCCCCGCGCCATATATTCGGTGCAGATCACCGGGCGCCCATAGCTCAGCATCTGCCGCGCGCGGTGCTCGAAATGCTCGGGCCAGTTATAGTCGTGGAAGCTCTCGATGTCCGACTGCGCGATCTGGATGCGCTCCACCGCGTCCAGCGTCTCGGGCCGATCCCATGTCTCGCCGAGCCACACGCCGCTGGTGAGCGGCTGGACCGGGTCGGTCGAGCGCGCCCAGGTGAACACGTCGCCGAGCAGTCCGGCGACGAGCTGCTTCTTGTCGGGCGTGGGCGCATAATTACCGCCGCCCTCGTTGTTGGGTTCGTTCCACACGTCCCAGGCGAGGATGCGGCGATCGTGCGCGAAATGGCCGACCACGTCCGTCACATAGGCGCGCAGCTTGGGATATTGCGCCCGATCAGCCAGCCGCGCCGCGCCGGGTGCCTGCACCCAGCCCGAATTGTGGACGCCCGGGATCGGCGGGTGCTGCGGCCCCGCCTTGGGGTTCGGGTCCCAGCAGCTGTCGAACAACACGAACACCGGCCTGACGCCGTGGCGGGCGGCGATCGTCAGGAACGCGTCCATCCGCCGTTTCAACCCCTGCGGGTCGTTTTCCCACAACAGATTGTGGAGGAACACGCGCATCGTGTTCATCCCGATGCTCTGCGCGTAGCCCATTTCCTTGTCGATCGTGGCCGGGTCCCAGGTCTCCGCTTGCCACATCTCGAGCTCGTTGATCGCGGTCGCGGGCGTGTAGTTGGAACCAACCGACCAGGGCTGCGCGCCGTACCAACGCTGTGCCTCCGCCTTCGACCATAGCGGGCGGGCGTCGGCCGGCACGGCCAGGGAAAGCGCGGCGACGGCGGCGAGGAGCAGCTTCAGCTTCATGGATGTATCCTCAGCGGCCGGTGGTGAAGCGATAAACGATGGTGTTGCGGTACACCTGCCCGGGCACCAGCCGGGCGGAGCCGAAGGCGGGCTGGTTGGGCGTATCGGGGAAGATCTGCGGCTCCATCACGATCGCGTCGCCCTCGCGATAGAGCTTCCCCGCCTTGCCGTGGCTGGTCGCGTCGAGGAAATTGCCCGAATAGAATTGCAGCCCCGGCTGATTGGACAAAAGGTCGAAGCCGCGCCCCGACACCGGCTCGCGGACGTGCGCCATCGGGTGAAGGTCGCTCGTCACCGCCGCGCCGACGATCCAGTTATGGTCGTACCCGCGCCCGAACACGATTTGCTGATCGCTCGCTTCGCGCACGCGATCGCCGACCGCGCGGGGCGTCCGGAAATCAAATACGGTGCCCGCCACCGGCTTGCGTTCGCCGGTCGGGATCGCGCCCACGTCGGTGGGCAAATACGCCTGCGCGGGAATCGTGACGAGATGCCCCATCGCGCCCACCGTCGTCCCCTCGCCCGCCAAGTTCCAATAAGCGTGGTTGGTGATGTTGGCGATCGTCGGCCGGTCGGTGGTGGCGCGGTATTCGATCGTGAGCTGGTCGCGCTCGTCGAGCGAATAGGTCGCGTCCACCGTCATCGTGCCGGGATAGCCCTGGTCGCCGTCGCGGCTGACATAGCGCATCGTCACCGACGCGGTCGGGCCCGACGTCACGTCGGTAACGGTCCACAACACCTTGTCGAAGCCGACGGTGCCGCCGTGAAGCGAGTTCGGGCCGTTGTTGACCGGCACCTGATAGGCGTGACCGTCGAGCGTGAACTGGCCCTTGGCGATGCGGTTGGCGAAGCGGCCGACGGTGGCCCCGAAATATTGCGGCTTGGCGAGGTATTCGTCGATCGTCGCATAGCCGAGCGCCACATCCGCGAGGTGGCCCGCGCGGTCGGGCAGCATCACCGACTGGATCGTCGCCCCATAACTGATCAACGTCGCCGCCACGCCATGCGCGTTCGACAGGGTCACCGCCGTCACCTCGCGCCCGCCGGGCAGGCTGCCGAACACCGATCGCCTGGCGGTCGCCGCCTCGCTCGTGCTCGCCGTCATGGCCAGCATCGCGCCCGCCAACGCCCAGATCCGCATATACTCTCTCCCATCCCGTCGTTCCCGCCGCTGGCGTCGTCGGCCGATTCACTTATCGGATAAGTCATAGGTTGCTATCGCGCGTTCGGCTAGGACGATTACCGATCGAGCTTCGGCGCGACTCACGCGAGCGGTAAGGCCAGCGCGCGCCGACGACATCGGTCGAGGCCGGCATCGGCACGGTATCCGTCGCACTGGCGCTCCCATCGCCGCCCGCTTAGAAGCTCGCCGCATGACGACCAAGACCGAGACCGACCTGCGCTCGCCGACCATCGAGTCCTACGACCAGCTCGTGACCAGCTTCGCGCGTGGAGAGAAACCGCGCGAGCGGTGGCGGATCGGCACGGAGCATGAGAAGTTCGTTTACTCGACCGCCGACCATCATGCGCCGTCGTGGGAGGAGGCGGGCGGTATCCGCGACCTGTTGATGGCGCTGACCGAGTTCGACTGGACGCCGGTCGAGGAGGACGGGAAAGTCATCGCGCTGACCGGCGCGGACGGGTCGGTGAGCCTGGAGCCGGCGGGGCAGTTCGAGCTGTCGGGCGCGCCGCTCGAGAATCTGCACCTCACCTGCCGCGAGACGGGGCGGCATCTGGAGCAGGTCAAGGCGGTCGGCGACCGGCTGGGGCTCGGGTTCCTGGGATTGGGGATGTGGCCGGACAAGGCGCGCGCTGACCTGCCGATCATGCCCAAGGGCCGCTACGACATCATGCGCCGGCACATGCCGCGCGTCGGCACGCTGGGGCTCGACATGATGCTGCGCACCTGCACGATCCAGGTGAACCTCGACTATCAGTCCGAGGTGGACATGGCCAAGAAGTTCCGCGTCGGGCTGGCGTTGCAGCCGCTGGCGACCGCCTTGTTCGCCAACTCGCCCTTCACCGAAGGCAAGCCCAACGGCATGTTGTCATTCCGCAGCCATATCTGGTCGGACACCGACCCGCAGCGCACCGGCATGTTGCCCTTCGTGTTCGAGGACGGGTTCGGGTATCAACGTTACTGCGACTATGCGCTCGATGTGCCGATGTACTTCGTTTATCGCGAGGGCCGCTATGTCGACGCGGCGGGCCTCAGTTTCCGCGACTTCCTGCGCGGTGACCTGTCAGTGTTGCCCGGCGAGAAGCCGACGCTGGAGGACTGGAACGATCATTTGTCGACCGCATTCCCCGAGGTGCGCCTGAAGACATTCCTAGAAATGCGCGGCGCGGACGGTGGGCCGTGGAGCCGGATCTGCGCGCTGCCCGCGCTTTGGGTGGGACTGCTCTATGACGATACCGCGCTCGACGCGGCGTGGGACCTGGTCAAGGACTGGACGCTCGACGAGCGGCAGGCGCTGCGCGACGCGGTGCCGCGACTGGCGCTCGACGCGCCGCTGCCGGGCGGTCGTCGGCTGCGCGACATCGCGGGCGAGGTGCTCGACATCGCGCATGCCGGGCTCGCCGCGCGCGGTGCGACCGACGCGGCGGGGGATAACGAGACCGGGTTCCTCGACACGCTGCGCGACACGGTACGGCGCGGCAAGGTGCCCGCCGAGGTGCTGCTCGACCGCTATCACGGCGAGTGGAACGGCGACGTCAGCCGCATCTACGAGGAGGCGAGCTTCTAGCCTCGCAGCCAGCGGAGGACCCTCGGCACCGGGCCGTTGCGCTCCATCCACTCCCAATAAGCGACATAGGCCGGGTCGTGGCGCAGATGCCGCTCCTCGGTCTTCGCGCGCCACCAATACACCCCGCTGATCACGCCGAGCAGCAGGCACGCGCGTGCGGCGTCGATTGCCGACCCGGTGCTGAGCACGGGCAGCGTCGACAGCCACCAGAAGGCGTTCTTGGACAGATAGGCCGGATGCCGCGTCCAGCGATACGGCCCATGCGTCAGGATGCCGCGATTGGTCAGGTTAGAGAACCGCAACCCGAACGCGACGGTCGCCGACGCATAGATCGCGGTCAGCGCGACCAGCGCCGCCCCGGTGAGCGCCAGCGCCAACGGATGCCCCCACATCCACCGCGACCATTCCGCCGTGCCCTGCCGATAGTCGAGCGGGCCGCCATCGTTCATCAGCGTGAACGGCGGATAGCAGATCAACGCCGCCGTCCACGCCGCCGCATAGGGGTTGGCGGAGCGGATATGCGCGTCGAGCGGACGCAACGTCAGCAGATAACCGACGGTCGCGAACGCGCAGTCGATCACGAACATGCCCCCGATCAGCCACTGGCTGAGCGCCACCGGGTCTGCTACCACTTGGTGCCAGTCGGCGCGGATCAACGCGCCGAATCCCGCCGGCACCACCGCGAGCATGAAGGCGAGGAAGAACGCCTTCACTGCCCACGCGCGCAGGTGCGCCGCAATCGCCACGCGGTCGACATCGCCCTCTCCCATCGCCCACGCGCCCAACGCCCATGCACCGTCGCGCGGCTCCACCAGATAGCGGTCGAGCCACAGGACATAGGGGATCGACAGGACGAACGCCGCCGGAGCCAGCCCGCCCATGCACCACATCGCGAACGCGAAATTGCCCTGCCAGTAGAACCGCCCGGCGAAGTAGATCAGCGCGATGCCGACCCAGGTAATCCACAGCCCCGCCAGCTTGGCGAGGCTGATGTCGAACGTCTCGCGCCAGGGCCTTGGGTGCGCCCAGTCGATACCGGTGGAGGCGTGGCGGTGGACCTTGTCGACCAGCAGCGACCAGACGATCATCGGGACCGCGCAGGCGGCAAGGTCGACCAGCGCCGAGTAAGGGCCATCCATGCCGTAAAACCGCGCTACCGCTATCCAGGCGAACAGTCCGGCGAGGCCCGCCAACCCGACGCCCGTGCCGACCGCGGAAGCCGGGCGAGGATCGGCGCGCTGCGCGACGAAGTGCGGGTCATGGAACATCGGCGAGAGGCTTAGCGCCGCAATGGTAAGCGCCGCATGAACGCTTGCTTGCGCGCGAATGGCGCTGGCGCTACCTGCCCCTCTGCGCGGGTATAGCATAGTGGTAATGCAGTAGCCTTCCAAGCTTCATACGCGGGTTCGATCCCCGCTACCCGCTCTTGGCTCTCTGCGAGAGCTTCGGCGGGCGAGCCCGCTCTGGCACCGACTTCAGATCAGGCGCTTGTTCGCGAAGGCTCGGCCGGAGCCGGATTTTAGGTAGTGCTCGAACGCGACCGCTTTGTCGCGATCGACGAATGCGGTGTAGCTGATCAACCGCCAAGGCCGATATTTGGCCGTATGTCGGGACGCTCCATTGTTGTGCTCCGCCAATCGATCGCGCAGATCGTCGGCAAGCCCCGTGTAGACCTGCTCCGGCCGCGCCTCGCTCTGAAGTATATAAACGTAGAACATCGGCTTAGCAGCAAGTCGGGCTTGCCCGCCGTAGCTCCGCCTCCAGGCGGAGCGAAGGTGGGTGGAAGGGGCTGGATTCGAACCAGCGTACGCTCTCGCGGGCAGATTTACAGTCTGCTGCCATTAACCACTCGGCCACCCTTCCCCGGGCGTCGCCACGGCGGAGCGGCCTCATGCCGAACGGTCGCCAAACTGTCAACGCGGGGTTGCGTCCCCGGTACGAGGCGGGGGTTGCGTGTCGATGGCGGCACGGCGTAGCGGCACGCGCATGTCACGTCGCGGCCATCGTCCCAGCCAAGCCCCCGCCGGCCGTCCCCGTTTCTGGGGTCGGCACGCGGTCACCGCCGCGCTCGCCAACCCGGAGCGCACCGTTCGCAAGCTGTGGGCGACGCGCGAGGCGACCGCCTCGCTCGTCATCCCGGCGGAGATCCCGGTAACCTATGCCGATATCGCGGACCTCGCGCGGCTAGTGCCCGCCGACGCGCCGCATCAGGGGCTGGTGGCGGAGGTCGACGCGCTGGAGGACGTGTGGCTGGGCGACCTGCTCGCGCAGGGCGAGGGCGATGCGCGGCCGCTGCTGGTGCTCGATCAGGTCACCGATCCGCATAACGTGGGCGCGATCCTGCGGTCGGCGGCGGCGTTCGACGCGCTGGGCATCGTCACGCAAGACCGCCACGCGCCGCCCGAGTCCGGCGCGCTGGCGCGGGCGGCGTCGGGGGCGCTGGAGCTGGTGCCGTGGGTGCGAGTGGTGAATCTCGCCCGCTCGCTGGGCGAGATCGCGGAGGCGGGGTTCTGGCGCGTCGGCCTGACCGGCGAGGCGACGCAGACGTTGGCGGAGGCGATGGGCGCGCAGCGGGTCGCGCTGGTGCTGGGCGCGGAGGGCGAGGGCATGCGCCAGAACACCGCGACGCATTGCGACGAACTCGCGCGGCTGCCGATCTCGACGCGGGTGGAAAGCCTCAACGTCTCCAACGCGGCGGCGGTGGCGCTGTACGCGGTGGTGACGCGGGGCTGACGGTTACAGCGCGCCCCCGAAGAAATCGAGTTTGCCCAGCGGCACGCCGCGCCCGCGCAGAATCGCGTACACCATGCTCAGGTGAAAGAAGACGTTGGGCAGCGCGAACCGGACCAGCCAGTCGCCCAATGGCATGGTCGGCTCCATCGCCTCGCCCAGCCGATGCGTGAGCCGCACATCGTCGCGCCCGGCGAACCGATCGGGCGTGAGCGCGTCGAGGAACGCGCCCGCCTCCGCCAGCGCCGCGCGGAAGCCCGCCAGGTCCAGCGTCGACTCCACATTGGGCGGTACGTCGACGCCCGCGACGCGCGCGGGCCATTGCACCGCGAAGTTGCGCACCACCATCACCTGAAACCGCAGCGGGTGCATGTCCTCGGCCAGCCGCCAATCGAGGAACGCCTCCCCCGCCGCATGCGCCTCCGCCTTGTCGAGCAGGTGCTCGGCGACGGTCAGTTGTTTGCGGAGCAGCGCGACGTGGCTGAACAGGTCCACCGCCACGCTCAGTCCTCCTCCGCGATCGTGACGCGCAGGCCATCGAGCGCGTCCGTGAACGGGATCTGGCACGACAGCCGCGAGGTCGCGTTGCGGTCGCCGGTGGAGTCGAGCAGGTCGTTCTCGTCCTCGCCCATCGCGGGAAGGCGGTCCACGAAGTCGGCGTCGACATGGACGTGGCAGGTAGCGCAGCTGCAACAGCCGCCGCACAGCGCCAGCAGCTCGTCGATGCCGCCGTCGCGGATCACCTCCATCACGCTCAGCCCCGCCTCGCCGTCGAGCTCGCGAGCTTCCCCTTCGCGCGTGGTGACGATAAGCTTGGGCATGAAATCCTCCTCGAGTGTCGCGCCGCGCCATGCCCCGCGCGCGATAGCCAAGCAAGCATGGGCCTGAATGCCGCCGACCTGAACGCGGGCGTCGACGCGCTCGCCGCGTGCGAACCCGCGTTCGCGGCGGCGCTGGCGCGGTGCGGCTATCCGGCCCCTCGCCTGCGCGAGCCGGGCTATGCGACGCTGCTGCGCACGATCCTGGGGCAACAGGTGAGCGTGCTGGCGGCGGACGCGGTGTGGCGCAAGCTGGCGAGCATCGGCGACCCGGGCAACCCGGCGACGGTCGCGACCGCCTCGCCCGAGGCGTTGCGGGCGGCGGGCTTCTCGCGGCAAAAGGCGGGCTATGCGCGTAGTCTCGCGGACGAGGTGACGAGCGGGCGGCTCGACCTGTCCGCCCTCCCCGCCGACGACGAGGAGGCGATCGTGGCGCTGGTCCGGGTCAAGGGCATCGGCCGCTGGTCGGCGGAAATCTATCTGCTGTTCGCCGAAGGCCGCGCGGACGTGTGGCCCGCGGGCGACCTGGCGGTACAGATCGAGATCGGCCGCATCCTCGGCCACGCGGACCGGCCGAGCGAGAAGCTGGTGCGCGAGTTGGCGGAGGCGTGGCGACCGCACCGGGGCGCGGCGGCGATCTTCGCGTGGCATAGTTATCAACTGCCCGTCGAAGGGGCGTCGGCGTAGCGACGGCCCCGGTGCGCAAAGCGCATCGGCGGGCACGGACGGCGGGCAGGCCCCGGCCTGACCCGTCCGACGGCGGCTTTGCCGGCGTCGGCCCCCGCCGGGCAGGATCTCCCGGTCCCGACGAAGTTGAGGAAGTTGAGCCCCGATCACGGATACCCGTCGAAGGGGCGTCGGCGTAGCGACGGCCCCGGTGCGCGCAGCGCATCGGCGGGCACGGACGGCGGGTGGCCTTGCGCCAACCCGTCCGACGGCGGCTTTGCCGGCGTCGCCCCCGCCGGGCGGGGTAGGGGCATTTCCAACGAAGTTGAGGAAGTTGAGGCTCAGGCGAGATTCGCCGCGGTTTCGACCGCGCCGCCCGACCCGGAAGTTGATGAACTTCACGCTACGTCGCCCTTTCACGCGCCCCCCGCGCTGTTCGGCGGGGTCGAACGTCTGACGGCTGCGGGGCAAGCGATTGGTCATCAGCCAAACTACATCATAGCTTCTCCAACATTGCCAGCCGGAGCGTCGGTCTGCTCGCGCCGGAAGTGGGCGGCGCGGAGATCGATGATGCGACGTATCGGTGTGCCGGCAAGGCAGAAGAAAACAGACCCTCACCCAACTCTCTCCCGCGAAGGCGGTAGAAGGCAAGAACGGACGATCGACCGCTTATTACCTTGCCCGAGTGGCGGCTTGCGCCCAGCCCAGACCGATCGCTGCCGCTTGCACTTTACTTGCAGGCGACCACTCCAGATTGCAAAAGAGGTCTCTTTCGCAACATGCTGAGCAACGGCTCAGCGTAGTTATTGGCGGTCTGGCAGGTTCAAGGCGCGGAGCTTAGGGTAAGCGTCGCTCCGAGGTGGGGGCATAAAATGCGGGCCGATTAGTGCCCTGCGGATCAGCAGCTCGGGGCCAATCGAAGGTCGCCCGCGCGGCTATAGTAGCTGGCGAGGGGGGCATACTGCAACCGATGGTGGCGTGCGCTCGTCTAAGGTGGCATTGTCAGGGCGTGGACATCCTGGGTGTAATTTCCGCTATTCTCTTCAGTGGCCAAGGCGTTTCTAGTACGCCGCCGCAAACGACCGTGGACAGGTTCGTACGGGGAAGCCTGCATGTCTTAAGTTACGACACCGCTCAAGCCGATCTGAACGGCGATGGGCGTCCCGAAATTTTCGTATATGCGAATAGAGATTGCGGCAGCGGAGGATGTGACCTCTACATCCTGACTTCTCGCTCGAAAGGCTGGCGCGTGGTCATGAAGGCATCGGTCACACGGCCGCCGATCAGGGTGCTGCCCACCGCGACTCGCGGGTGGCATGACGTGGGAGTATTCGTCGCGGGCGGTGGAATCATTTCCGGCTACACCGCCCGGCTCCGTTTCGACGGTCGCCATTATCCGGGCAATCCCACTGTTCCGCCCGCGACGCGCGTCGATCGACCTACCGGCCGTGTGATGATCGGGAGATAATTGGTGATGCTCCCGCCCGCAGTCGAAGCCGCCGCGCCCGCGCCTGATGCTTTCGCCCGGCGGGCTTGGGGCAAGTTCTCGCGAGAATCCGTTCGGGCGCATACCAGTGAGACGGTAGAGCTTGCCTTAGACGGAAAGATGGGCAACCAACGCGAGTACAAGCTCCGCCTTACACTCCACTCCTTCAACGCACCCGACGAGCGATCATGGACCAATAGCCGGACCTGCCCGGCGGTCAGGATCGTCCTGGAAAGACTCCACGCTTTGAAGCCGCCGGCGATCGTGCCGCCGGGTTTTGACCCGCAGTCGACTGAGATACTCGTGGACGGGACCGCTTACGATTTGATGGTGCCCACCGCCGACGCGGTCGGGCAAAGCAGAATCACTTGGTCGAGCAACATCGGTACGCCGCTCGCTGCTTGGGTGGATGACAGTTTAGCACTTCTGAAGCCCTGCTGGTCCATGGTCGAACTCCGCGTCGCACCAGCAAAAGAGTAATCGGCCCCGTATATTAGAAAGTCTGTCGCAAAAGGGTTCCCTTCGACAACCGTGCCCGATTGACCGTGCGATCAATGACTTAGCTGGTGCATAAGGCTGTTACGGAGGCGTCTGCTCTTTCCAGAGCCATGTCCGGAACCCGCCGGATCGCTCACCCTCAACTTTAACACGAGCACGGCGAAACGCCACGCTGCCAACACGGCAAACCAACCCGCCGCGCTGCGCCGCCGTCTCACCGGACCCGTGGCGGGCATTCCCCCACCCCGGCAACGCGACACCGGTTGCAACCAGCCCGCCGCCCACGCACTTAGCACCACAGTGCCCCCCGCCTCCTCCGCCCCGTCCCGCCCTTCGCTCTCCGGCAGCCACCGCAGCATCCCCGTCCGTCCCGGTTTCTGGCGCAAGCTGGGGGCGTTCTCCGGTCCGGGCTACCTTGTCGCGGTCGGGTATATGGACCCGGGTAACTGGGCGACCGACATCGCGGGCGGGGCCGCGTTCGGATACCAACTGCTCAGCGCCATCCTGGTCGCCAATTTGCTCGCGGTGGTATTGCAGTCGCTCGCCGCGCGGCTCGGGATCGCGGGTGGGATGGACCTCGCACAGGCGTGCCGCGCGCGCTTTCCCACGGCGGTCAACCTGTCGCTGTTCGCGTTGTGCCAGGTGGCGATCGTCGCGTGCGATCTGGCCGAGGTGCTCGGCACCGCCATCGCGCTGCAGCTGTTGTTCGGTCTACCGCTCGCCTGGGGGGTGGTGCTGACCGGGCTGGACGTGTTCGTGATCCTGGCGCTCCAGCATCGGGGTTTTCGCAAGCTGGAGGCGGTGATCGTTTCGCTGCTGCTGCTGATCGCGGCGTGCTTCGCGTGGGAGCTGGCGCTGGCGCATCCCGACTGGCGCGCGGTGGCCGGAGGGCTGATTCCCCAATCGCGCATCGTGACCAATCCGACGATGCTGTACCTCGCGATCGGCATCCTCGGCGCGACGGTGATGCCGCACAACCTGTACCTCCACAGCTCGATCGTGCAGACGCGCGCGTTCGACCGGAGCGACGCGGGCAAGCGCGACGCGATCCGCTGGGCGACGCTCGACAGCACGATCGCGCTGACGCTGGCGCTGTTCGTCAACGCCGCGATCCTGATCCTCGCCGCCGCCGCGTTCCACCGGTCGGGGCACACCAAAGTGGCGGAGATCGCCGACGCCTATCACCTGCTCGACCCGCTGCTCGGCGCGGGGGCGGCGAGCCTGGTGTTCGCGGTGGCGCTGCTCGCGTCGGGGCAGAACTCGACGGTGACGGGAACGCTGGCGGGGCAGATCGTCGCGGAGGGGTTCCTCGACTGGCGGCTGCCCGCCTGGGCGCAACGGGTGGTGACGCGCGCGCTGGCGATCGTGCCCGCCGTGCTGGTGGTGCTGGCCAAGGGCGACGCGGGCGCGACCGGGCTGCTGGTGCTGAGCCAGGTGGTGCTGAGCCTGCAGCTGCCATTCGCGGTGGTGCCGCTGGTGATGTTCACGTCGGACGCGCGGGTGATGGGCAAGCTCGTCGCGCCGCGCTGGCTGCGCTGGCTGGCGTGGGGGATCGCGGCGGTGCTGATCGGACTCAACGGCAAACTAATCGTCGACGCGCTGATCGGATAGGAACCGCAGCGGTGCTCCACCTGTTCGGGTGGGACAAGGAGCTTGCCCCATATGTCCTATCCCGTCCCCTACTCATCCGCCGTCGAGCATCTCCAGCCCGACGAGCACGAGACGCTCGGCAAGCTTGAGGAGCAATTCGCGCTCATCCAGCACACGACCGCGGAGGCCTATAAGCATGGCGAGCGCGCGGTGCATGCCAAGGCGCACGGGATCGCGCGCGGCACACTGACGGTGGCGAACGGCCTGCCACCCGAGCTGGCGCAAGGATTATTCGCGCGCGCCGGGCGGTACGAGGCGGTGATCCGCATTTCGACCAACCCGGGCGACCTGCTCGACGATTCGATCGCGGTGCCGCGCGGGTTGGCGCTCAAGGTGATCGGCGTGGACGGCGAGCGGCTGCCCGGCTCCGAAGGCGACACGACGCAGGATTGGGTGATGGCCAACGGCCCCGCCTTCGCCGCGCCGGACCCCAAGCGTTCCTGGGCAATCTGACCCTGCTTGCCAAGACCACCGACAAGGCGGAGGGCGCGAAAAAGGCGATCTCGGGTGTGTTGCGTACTGTCGAAGCGGGGCTGGAGGCGGTCGGGATGCCGAGCGCCAAGCTGCAGCAGATGGGCGGCGCGCCCAACACGCACCCGCTGGGCGAGACCTATTACAGCCAGACCGCGTTCCGCTATGGCGCGTACATCGCCAAGTTCCGGGTCAAGCCGGTGAGTGGCGCGCTGACCTCGCTGACCGGCATCGCGGTCGAGACCTCGGGCTGCCCGGATGCGTTGCGCGAGGAAGTACGCCGGCAGATGATCGAGACGGGCGGCACCTGGGCGCTGGAGGTGCAGCTGTGCACCGACCTCGACACCATGCCGGTCGAGGACGCGACGGTGCAATGGGACGAGGACGCATCGCGTTTCCACACCGTCGCGACGCTGGAAATGCCGCCGCAGATCGCGTGCGAGAACGGCGTCACCAACGCTGCGGATGAGGCGCTGGCGTTCAGCCCGTGGCACGGCCTCGCCGCGCACCGCCCGCTGGGCGGCATCAACCGCGCGCGGCGGGAGACGTATGCGAAGTCGGCGGCGTATCGCGGGCGGGTCAACGGTTGCCCGATGCGCGAGCCGACGACGTTGGCGGAGGTGGCGTAAGGTCATCCGTCACCCCGGGCTTGTCCCGGGGTCCAACGGTGTCCGCGTGTTACCGATCGCGACGTCCGCGCAACGGTGGATGCCGGAACGAGTCCGGCATGACTCAATGGTTGTTAGGGTGGGCGCGGATTGCCCGATGTTGCGAAGGTCGAAGTCACCCGATACCCTCCCCGTCATGCGCCCCCTCCTGCTCCTCGCCCTCCTCGCCACCCCCGCCGCCGCGCAAAACGACCTCGCGCGGTGGCGGGCGGAGGCGGCGCGGGTGACGATCACGCGCGACGACTGGGGCATCGCGCACGTCCACGGCCGCTCCGACGCGGACGCGGTATTCGGCGCGGTGTACGCGCAGGCGGAGGACGACTTCCCGCGGGTCGAGGCGAACTATCTCACCAACCTCGGCCGCACCGCGGAAGCGGAGGGCGAGGGCGCGATCTGGGCGGACTTGCGCGAGCGGCTGTTCGTCGACCCTGACAAGCTGAAGGCGGATTACGCCGCCAGCCCCGACTGGCTGCGCGCGCTGATGGATGCGTGGGCGGACGGGCTCAACTTCTACCTCGCCACCCACCCCGGCGAGCACGCCCGGGTGCTGACCCGGTTCGAGCCGTGGATGGCGCTGAGTTTCACCGAAGGCTCGATCGGCGGCGATGTCGAGCGGGTGGATTTGGCCAAGCTGGCGGCGTTTTACGGCGGGAGCGCGCCGCAGCTGGCGCTCGCCGCCGAGGCGCGCCGCGACAGCGAGCCGCGCGGCTCAAACGGCATCGCGGTCGCGCCCAAGCTGACCCGCGACGGCCACGCGATGCTGCTGATCAACCCGCACACCAGCTTCTTCTTCCGCTCCGAGCTGGGCATGGAGAGCGACGCGGGGCTGCACGCTTATGGCGCGAGTACCTGGGGGCAGTTCTTCCTGTACCAAGGCTGGAACGAGCATCTCGGCTGGATGCACACGTCGAGCGGCGTCGACACGGTGGATGAGTTCGCGGACACGCTCGTCTTCTATCGCACGGGGCCGGAGGGCTATGTCTACGGCGGAACGCAACGCCGTTTTACCGTCAAGCCGATCACGATCCGCTACCGCCTCGTGGCTGGCGGCATCGCCAGCCGGACCTTCGCGGCGCCTTATGACCATCGCGGGCCTGTCGTGCGCTCCGAGGGTAGCAAGTGGATCAGCGTCGCGCTGATGAACCGGCCGATCGCCGCGCTCGAACAAAGCTGGCTGCGGACCAAGGCGACCAGCTTCGCCGATTACATGCAGGTCGCCGCGCTGCAGGCGAACTCGTCCAACAACACGATCCTCGCCAGCCGCGGGGGCACGATCGCTTATTTCCACCCACAATTCGTGCCGCTGCGCGACGACGCGTTCGACCGGCGCGCGCCCGTAAACGGGAGCGATCCGGCGACCGACTGGCGTGGCCTAACGCTGCTCGACCGGCTCCCGCATGTCGTCAACCCACGCGGCGGCTGGGTATATAACAGCAACGATGCGCCGTGGCGGGCGGCGGGCGCGGACTCGCCGCGCGCCGCCGAGTACCCGCGCTATATGGACCAGGTGGGCGCGAACCCGCGCGGCGACCATGCGACTGTCTTGCTGGCGCGGGCGCACAATCTGACGCTGGAGGGCCTGTGCGACCTCGCCTTTGACGCAGGCCAGCCCGGGTTCGACCGGCTGCTCCCACACCTGTTCGCGGATTATGACGCGCTTCCGGCCGGTGACGCGCAGCGCGCGCGGCTGGCCGGGCCGGTGGCAATGCTGCGCCGGTGGGATCGCCGATGGAGCGCAGCGTCGACCGAGACCACGCTGGCGATGTTTTGGGGCGAGGAACTGTGGCCCGACGCGGCGAAGCACGCGCATCCGCCCGAGCTGACCGCTTGGGACTGGCTTGCCGACGCTCAGCCGCCGCGCGCGCGGCTCGACGCGCTCGACCGGGCGGTGACAACGCTGACGCGCGACTTCGGCGGCGCGGTCGCGCCTTGGGGCAAGGTGAACTGCTTCCAGCGCACCTCCGCCGCGATTACGCCGACCTTCAACGACGCGGGGCCGTGCACCCCCGTGCCGTTCACCAGCGCCAGATGGGGCAGCCTCGCCTCGTTCGGGGCCAAGCCGTATCCGGGCACGAAACGGTGGTACGGGACCAGCGGCAACAGCTTCGTCGCGGTGGTGGAGTTCGGGCCGCGCGTGAGGGCGATGGCGGTGACGGCGGGCGGCGAGAGCGGGCGCGTGGGGTCGCCGCACTTCGCCGACCAGGCGGGGCGATACGCAGCGGGGGCGTTGCGGCCGGTGCCGTTCTATGACGACGAGCTGAAGGGGCATACGGAGCGAGTGTACAAACCGGGCACTTGATCCTCCCCACACCGTGGGGAGGGGGACCGCGACGCGAAGCGGCGTGGTGGAGGGGCGTCGGCTCCGACGCGCAACCTTCGTGGCAACCGCCCCTCCACCACCGGGCTATGCCCGGCGGTCCCCCTCCCCGTAAACGGGGAGGATCAGGTGCCGTACACCCGGTCCAGCACCTCCGCGACCCGGATCAGTTCCTCCGCCTCCGCGCCGAACCGGTCGCCGCGCGCCAGCCGCTCCGCCCAGGCAGAGGCGGCGCGCCCGCCCCACTCCTCCCCGCCGCTCGCCAGCTTCTCGCGCGCCGTGCCGCGAAACCGCGTCGCTTCGAAGTCGTAAAAACCGCCACCGACGTTGCGGAACGTCGCGCCGCCGTCGGTGCCGTAGAACGACGTCTCGATCACCGCATCCTGCCCCGCCGCAAGCCGCCACGAACAGGCGAGCCGCACCGCCGTGTTGCCCAACCGGAACTGCGCGCTCGCGTAATCCTCGACCGCATCGCCCGTCAGCGGCGTGCCGCCCGCGAACAGCTGTCCCGCGACCGCGCCCTCCACCGCCGGAAATGCGAGCACCCACAGCGCGAGGTCGACGAGATGAACGCCCAGGTCCATCACGCACCCGCCCCCGGACAGCGCACGGTTGTAAAACCACGGCTTGTCCGGGCCGTAGGCGTTGTGGAAAATGAGGTCGGCCGCGAACACCTGACCCAGCTCGCCGCTCCTGATCAACGCGGCGATCGCCTGCATCCCGCTGGTGTAGCGGTACGAGAAGTCCACCCCGAGCAGCCGGTCCGCTTGCTTGGCTGCATCGACCACGCGCGCGGCCTCGGCGGCGTTTCGGCCGAGCGGCTTTTGACAGAACACCGCCGCGCCTGCGTCGAGCGCCTGGATCGATTGCTCGGCGTGGAGCGCACTAGGGGTGGCGATGACGACGCCGTCGGGCTTGAGCGCGAGCAGCGCGTCGAGGTCGGAGACCCGCCGCGCCTGTGGAGCGAGCTTCCCCGCCTCGGCTGCCATCTCGGGCGAGGGATCGGCATAGGCGACTGCCTCGACCGCACCCGTCGCGAGCATGGCGGCCATGCGGTGCCGACCGATCCAGCCGGTGCCGAGGAACGCAATGCGTGGCTTCGTCATGCGCTTCTCCCCTCCCTTGTAGGGAGGGGTTGGGGGTGGGTAGCGCGCGCCAGCGCGCGTTTTCCCACCCACGACGCGCACAACCCGGCGCTGGCGCGCCGGTACCCACCCCCTGCCCCCTCCCTAGAAGGGAGGGGGAACAAACCGTGCTCCCCCCTCACCCGAACGTCACCAGCGCCTTGAGAAACCCCCCCGGCCGGTCCCGTGTCGCGTCCAACGCATCCCCTAACTCCGCCAACCCGAACCGATGCGTGTACAGTGGCGTGGGTTCAAGCCGCCCGCTCGCGACCGCGTCCACCGCCTCCTGCAGGCCGCGCAGGCACACTGCAGGATCGCGCTCGTGCGCGTTGATCACGTCGATGCCTTTCCAGTTCCACATCTGCATCGACACCTGGCGCGGGCCGTCCTGGTGATAGCCCGCGACCACCAGCTTGCCGCCGAACCCGACCAGCTCGCCCGCGAGATCGAGCGGCCATTGTTTGCCCACCGCCTCGATCACCCGCTCGCACAGCTTCTCGCCGGTGAGCGCCTTGACCTGCTCGATGATGCGATGGTGATCGTCCATCGCGATCACCTCCGCCGCGCCATAGTGCTTCGCCAGCTCCAGCGAGAACGGTCGCCGCGAGATCGCGATCACCCGTGCGCCCGCGTCGGTGCACAACCGGGTCAGCAACGCGCCGAGAAAGCCGATGCCGACGATCGCGACATCCTGCCCCGGCTGCACGTCGGCGCGGCGAAAGATGTTCATCGCGCAGCCGAGCGGCTCGCCCGGCACGGGCATGCCGTCGAGCTCGGGCGGCAGCTTCACCAGCGCGTCGGCTTTGGCGATGTCGTACTCGGCGAAGCTCTTGTACGACAGCGCCGCCACCCGGTCGCCCACCGCGGCCGTCCCGACCCCCGCCCCGATCGCGTCGACCTTGCCCCAGCCTTCATGCCCCAGCCCGCCCGGCTCGGTCGGATACGTCATCCACGGCAGTCCCGCCCACGGCTCCAGGTTGGACGCGCATACGCCGCATCCCTCCAGCTTGATGCGAACCTCGCCCGCGCCCGGTTCGGGTCGCGCCACCCGCTCGACCCGCATCTCGCCCGGCGCGCGCAGTACCGCCGCGTTCATCAACTCGCTCACGCCTGTTCCTCGTTCCCGTCAGGGTCGGAGCGCGCTTTGTCGCACCGTCGCCCTGCGGACAAGCCCGATCGCGCCGCCGCGCGGACAAGCCCGGCGGAACGATCCGGCCAAATCGAGAGTAGAAGCCGGATGCTCGATTCCGCCCCGCCCGGCCGCCTCGCCGAAACACTCCGCCAGAATATCGCCACCTTGCGCGAGCGGCGGCATCGCGAGGAACATGACGCGACGCTGAGCCATCGCATCGCTGATCGGGTCACGCACTTCACGGGCTCGATGACGTTCGTCGTCATCCACCTCGCGCTCTACAGCGCCTGGATCGGGTGCAATCTCCTGCCCGGCCTGCCGCATTTCGACCCCAGCTTCGTTATCCTGGCGATGGAGGCGTCGGTGGAAGCGATCTTCCTGTCGACGTTCGTGCTGATCAGCCAGAACCGCATGGCCGCCGCCGCCGACCGCCGCGCGGACCTGGACCTACACATCAACCTGCTCGCCGAGCACGAACTGTCGACGCTGTCGCGGCTGGTCGCGCGGATGGCGGACAAGATGGGCCTGGATACGGACGCGCCGGATCTGGTGGAGATCCAGAAGAACGTGCAGCCGGAAGACGTGCTCGATGCGCTGGAGCCGGATCACGAGGAGGGGTGAAACGAACGCCTCTCCTTATACTCGTCGCGGCAACCTCACGCCGCCTTGATGAACGCCTCCACCGCGTCGTAGGCGCGGTCGTCGGTCATCTGCTTGGGGGGATGCTTGCAGAAATAGGCGCTCGCCGCGTCGACCGGGCCACCGAGGCCGCGATCGAGCGCGAGCTTCGCGCACCGCGCCATGTCGATCGCGACGCCCGCCGAATTGGGGCTGTCCTCGACGGAAAGCCGCATTTCCAGGTTCATCGGCACGCCGCCGAACAGCTGGCCTTCCATGCGGATGAACGCGACCTTGTTGTCATTCTGGAACGGGACATAGTCGCTCGGGCCGATATGAACGTTGTCGTCGTCCAGTCGCTCCGCCGCCACCGACTGCACCGCCTCGGTCTTGCTGATCTTCTTGGACTTCAGCCGAGTGCGGTTCGACATGTTGAGGAAGTCGGTGTTGCCGCCGGTGTTGAGCTGGTACGTCCGTTCCAGCTTGACGCCGCGTTTGGCGAACAGGTCGGTCAGCACGCGGTGGACGATCGTCGCGCCCATTTGCGCCTTGATATCGTCCCCCACGATCGGCACCCCGGCGTCGGTGAACCGCTTGGCCCAGACGGGATCGCTGGCGATGAACACCGGGATGTTGTTGACGAACGCGACGCCCGCCTCCAGCGCGCACTCCGCGTAGAACTCGGTCGCCTTCTGGCTGCCGACAGGAAGGTAGTTCATCATCACGTCCACGCGCGCGCGCCTCAACTCGGCGACCACCTCGTCGCGGGTCGGCTCCGCTTCGTCGGCGAGGATAAAGGTGCGGTCGTCGCTCGCGTAATCGAGCATATGCTCGGCGACGCCGTCGAGCACCGGACCCATGCGGACGACCGCGCCGGTCGGCTCAACCTGCGGTTCGAAGACGGCGGTGCAGTTGGGCTTGGCGAAGATCGCGTGCGCGACGTCCTTGCCGACCTTGCGCCGGTCGACATCCCAGGCGGAGACAACGCGGATGTCGGACGGGGTATAGCCGCCCAGCTCCCAATGCATCAGCCCGGTATGGTCGTTCGCGCCCTCGCGATAGCGGTGCAGCCCCTGCACCAGCGAACTCGCGCAATTGCCCACGCCGACGATGGCCATCCGTATGTCGTTCATCGAACTCGTCTTTCCCATATTTTTCGGCGGGGCAAGCATCGGCGGCTCGTCCCCGTCACGCGCGCCATCACGCTCGATTGCCCAGCGAGGGCAGTTCGCCCCATTGCCGCGCCAAACGCCATTCCACTTGCCGGTGCCACAAGGCGGTGGTGATCAACACCAGCGTCAACGGCCCGATCTCGAACCACCAGAACAGTTCCGGCCATCCGAGCAGGCACGCGGCGAAGATCGCCGCCACGCGCACGTTCGCGGACAGCAGCGCCATCGCCTTCATCGGCGCGGTCGCCTCCGCCGCGTAGGCTTGCGCCAGCGCGGGTGCGAGTTTGGGTCGGGCGAGCAGCGCATCGAACCGCTCGGCGGCGCGGTCCCAAGCGCGCGCGATGCTGTCGTAGATCGGCACGGCGCCCTCGCGCGGGGGGGCGGGTTCCAGCCGCAACCGGCGATGGAAGCGCGCCCGTTCGCCCTCGTACAGCATCGACTGGAGCGCGTGGCACGCGCCAGCGACGATCGCGGCGCTCCACGCGGCGATCGTGCCGATGGAGGTGGCGAGCGTGACGTAGATCAGGATGAACACGCCGTGGTCGACGACGCCGTCCAGCACGCGTCCCGCGACGCTCGACGTCCCCGTCGCGCGCGCGACCATGCCGTCGAGCCCGTCCGCGATCAGCCAGCCGACCGAGAATAGCAGCCCCAACAGCGCGGCGGGCCACCAGCGCCACTCGCTATAGCAGAACGCCGCCGCGATGCCGAGCAACAGCCCCATGACCGACACCGCGTTGGCCGACACGCGCGCGCGCAACGCGGGCAGCAGCAGCGCGCGCGCGGCGGGGTGGATCAGGTACAGATTGCTGAGATCCTCGATCCGGCGATCGCGCGATCCGTCCGGCGGCGGGACTTTCATCACCCCGTCATGCCGCGTTCACGCATTTGACGCAAGGACTTGCCTCGAATTGTCCACTGGAATCCAGGCTCTTCCCGCCAACGCGCGCTCGGCGGCACGGAGCGCGGGCGCGTCGTCGACATCGATCCAGGACAGGTCGCCGCAATTCACCACGCCAGCGCGTGCCTCCGCCGCGAGCAGCGTCACCGCCGCCGACACGGACGGCGCGGGCATCGCGCGCAGCGCGGCGACAAACGGCTCCGCGACCGCGAACACGCCGGTGTCGAACGCGTCATACACTACCAGCCCCTTGCCGATCGCGACGATGCGGTCGCCGCGTGTCGCCACGCGGGTGACGTCGTCGAGGTCGACGCCCGGGTCGTCGAGGTGCCGGTCGATGCCCAGCGTCAGCCCCGCGCCTGCCCCCGTCTGCGCGAGCCGGGCATAGAGCGCCGGATCGACCAGATGATCGCACATCGCCAGCAACGACGGCGCGCCGACGCGCGCCAGCCCCGCCAGCGCGGACACGCCGTTGGGCAGCCGCCAATCGCCAACGACAACCTGCTCGACCTCGAGCGGCCAAGCGTTCGCGTCGAGATAGGTCGCGATCGCCTTGGCTTCGTATCCGAGCACCACCGCCACTTGGCTGATGCCCGCCGCCGCCAAGCCCCGGAGCGCGTGCGCGATCAGCGGCACGCCGCCGACCGGGCACAGCGGCTTGATCGGCTCCACGGCACGCAGCCGGCTCCCTTCTCCCGCCGCGAGCAATACCGCGCGGGTGATCAAGCGGCCGCGCCCGCCATGACGGGGGCGTCCACGCGCGCGGGCGCGTAGCGATCGATTGCCCAGGCGCAGAACTCCGCGAATTGCTGCGGATCCCTCGCCGGGCTGGTGTGATGCGGCTCGACCCCCAGATGCTCCGGCGTGAAGCAGAAGGTGACGGTGGTGTCGAAGTCGGCCAAGGCGTCCATCTGCCGGTCGAACCAGTCGGTCGCGTTGGGGCGGAACGAGTCCGCCCAGCTGAGCCCGGTGCGCAGTTTGCGCGTGCCGAGCCGCTTCATCCACGCCACCGCGTCGTCGAGCCGGGGGTCCTCGTGGTGGAACCACTGCATCAGCCCCATCTCGCCGGCGACTTTCGCATAGTCGTCGAGCGCGGGCTTGGGCGTGCCGTCCTCGCGGATCAGCCCCATGTAGAAATGCCGGTAATAGCTCGATCCCTCCGCCTCGCGGTGGCGGGTGGTCGCGCCCCATTCCTGCGGCAGGTCGAACAGCGAGTACCAGTAAACGCGCGGCACCCGCCCGAGGAGCAGCTCGGCGGTGCGCTGGACGCCGAACACCTGCACCTCCTCCGCGCCGAAGCTGCCGACGCCGACCTCCGTCACCCAGACCGGCTTGTCCGTAACCGCCTCGATCTCGGCGATCTTGTCGGGCCAGGCGTTGATCGGCCACAGGTTCCAGTCGAGCGGAAAACCGTGCACCGCCACCACGTCGACCTCGTCGAGCCCGCGATGCCCCTGCATCCGCTGGATCCACAACGCGTCGATCGGCGACATGCCGCCGAGCACGCGGGTCAGCGACGGGTTGATCGCTCGGATCGCGCGGCCGGTGCGCGTCACCGTGTCCGCGAAGATCGACCAGTCGGGGTCGAGCGCGGGGTCCCAATGCGATTTGTTGTTCGGCTCGTTCCAGATCATCGCCGCTTCGACGGTCAATGCGCTTCTCCTTTGGCGGGATAGACCGCCGCCGGCCCCCACTGGCTATACGGTACGTCCGCGACCCGGGCGAGAAACACCTCATCCTCGGGATGCGCGACGATCTCGAACCCGGACGCGCGCAGCATCGCGGCGGAGCAGGCGCGGTTGGGTGCCCACCAGTTCGTCCAATCGTCCGAGAATGATCGTTCGATGAAGTGCATCCGGGGATAGCCCGGCGCGTCGAAGATCGGCGGCGCGCCGCCGCCCTCGGCATGGAAGGGGTGGTCCTCGGGCACGTCGACGACCGCGTTCGACCCCTGTTGCATCGTCTGGAACAGCATGAGGTCGGCGGCGACATGCTCGCGGATCAGATCGAGCGCGAGCAGCGGATGGCGAAGGTGGTAGAGTACCCCCATGAAGATCACGAGGTCGAACCGCTCGCGGAGCGCCCCCACGTCGTACACCGACAGCTTGCGGAACTCGAGCGACGGAAAGCCGAGCGTGTCCGCGACCAGCCGCGCCTGATCGAGATAGCGCACGTCCTCGTCGATGCCGAGTACCCGGGTCGCGCCGCGCCGCGCCATCTCCACCGAATAGAAGCCCGCGTTGCAGCCGATGTCGAGCACGCTCTTGCCCGTCAGGTCGGCGGGCAGCGCGTCGGCGAAGCGCGCGTATTTGAAGCGAGGGTAATCGCCGAGGAAATGGTCGGGCGCGGTGACGACGCCTTGGCCCAGGTCGATGTTGTGGAACCAGGGCGCGAGCGCCTCGACGCGATCCTTGAGGTCGGTCATCCGCGCGCCTTTTCGTTGAGGGACAGGACGCGCCCGCCCCGATCGCCGATCACGACGCGTGTGACCGACGCGGGGTCGATGTCGAACGCATGCATCGCTTGCAGGTCCATGCCGAACATTTCGGTCACGACCGCCTTGACCATGTCCGCGTGGGTGACGATCGCGACCACCTCCCCGTCATGGGTGCGGGCGGTCGCGCGCAGATGATCGACGACGCGGGCGCGCGCATCTGCCATCAGCTCGCCGCCCCGCGGGCGGGCGGTCGCGCGCTGGTTGTTCCATGCGTCCCAGGCCGGGTCGCCATGCAGGTCCGCGAACGCGCGCCCGGTCCAGTCGCCGAAGTCTATCTCATTGAGCGCCTCGACCGGCTGGGGCGCAAGCAGGCCCAGCGCGTCGGCGAGGATCGCGGCGGTCTCGCGGGTGCGGTCGATCGGGCTGCACTGAATGCAGGTGATTGCCTCGTCGCGCAGATAGGAACCCAGCCGTACCGCCTGCGCGCGCCCGTCCTCGCGCAACGGCACGCCCGCGCGGCGGCCCGAAAGCACCTTGTCGAGATCGCCATGCGCGCCGTGCCGGATCAACAGAAACGTCGCGGTCACGTCGTGGCAGGCTCCCAAAGCGCGCGGGCTTAGACGGGTTTAAAGCGCGCGTGAACCCCGATCCTCCCCGTTTACGGGGAGGGGGACCGCCGCCGCAGGCGGTGGTGGAGGGGCGGTGGCCCGGTGCGCGGGGGGGGGGGGGGGGGCGGGGGGCGGGGGGCGCGCGGCGGCGGCCCCCGCCGGCGGCCGGTGCGCAGCCCCCCCCCCCCCCCCAGGCCCCTCCACCACCGGGCTACACCCGGCGGTTCCCCTCCCCGTGAACGGGGAGGATCAAGAGGCCATTCCTCATCCCGCTGCCCCCAACCTACAAACCCGTTGACTTGAAAGGTACAAAGAAGAACAAGCGCCCGCCCACGGCCCACAGGAGCGCGCGATCACCATCGACCCCACCGATCGGCCGCGCCGGTCTTCTTCGACGCGGCGGCGATGAGCGAAATCGTCCTGATCACCGGCGGTGCGGGCTTCATCGGCCGCTTCGTCACCGACGAACTGCTCGCGCGCGGCCACAAGGTGCGCGTGCTCGACGCGCTGATCGAGCAGGTCCACGGCGAGGTCGACGGGTCGGCGATGCTCAACCCGGAGGCAGAACTGATCCGCGCGGACGTGCGCGACGGCGACGCGGTGACGCGCGCGCTGACCGGCGTGGACTCGGTGATCCACCTCGCCGCCGAGGTCGGGGTCGGCCAGTCGATGTACGAGGTCGAACGCTACACCTCCACCAACGACGTCGGCACCGCCGTGCTGTTCGAGAAGCTGATCGCACAGCCGGTCCGCCGCGTCGTCACCGCCTCGTCGATGTCGATCTATGGCGAAGGTCTGTATCGCGACGCGGACGGCGGCGTGGTTGAAGACGCGGAGCGCCACGGGCTGAGGGACGGGCTGAGCAACTGGGAGCCGGTCGACGCGCGCGGTCGCCCGCTCTCGCCCGTCGCCACGCCCGAATGGAAGCGGCCCGCGCTGTCGTCGATCTACGCGCTCAACAAGTACGTGCAGGAGCGCACCACGCACATCATGGCCGCGCCTTATGGGATGGAGGGCGTGTGCCTGCGCCTGTTTAACGTCTATGGCCCGGGGCAGGCGCTGTCGAACCCCTATACCGGCGTGCTGGCGATCTTCGCGTCGCGTCTGCTCAACGGGCAGCAACCGATGATCTTCGAGGATGGCGAGCAACGCCGCGACTTCGTGCATGTGACCGATGTCGCGCGCGCGTTCGCGGACGCGCTGGTGCTGCCGGCGGCGGCAGGGGGCACGTTCAACATCGGTTCGGGGCACGACCGATCGGTCAGACAGGTCGCCACCGACCTGGCGCGCGCGATGGGCAAGAACGACCTCGAACCCGTGATCGTCGGCAAAGCACGGGTCGGCGATATCCGACATTGCTTCTGCGACACCACGCTCGCGGCGGACGAGCTGGGCTTTCGCGCTCGGCAGGATTTCGGCGCGGGGCTTGCGGAACTCGCCGAGTGGGTCGCGGAACAGCGCGCGGTCGACAAGGTCGAGACGATGCGCGCCGAACTGGAAGCGCGGGGGTTGGTGGCGTGAGGGGCGTCGGTGCTTCCTTGATCCTCCCCGAGCGTTGCTCGGGGAGGGGGACCGTTCGCGTTCTTCACGCGAATGGTGGAGGGGCGGCCGACGAGGTCGGTGTTCCCGAGCAACCGCCCCTCCACCACCAGCCGAAGAGGGCTGGTGGTCCCCCTCCCCGCGAGCGGGGAGGATCAAGATGAGCAACGCCCCTATTCTCATCACCGGCGGCGCGGGGTTCATCGGCGCGAACCTCGCCGACCGGCTCGCGGGCGAGGGGCATCGTGTCCGCATCTACGACGCGCTGACCCGGCCCGGCGTGGAGAGCAACCTGCGCTGGCTGCAGAACCGCCACGGCAACGCGATCGACTTCGTCCACGCCGACATCCGCGACGCCGACCGATTGACCGCCGCCGCCGCCGATGTGCAAGCGGTGTTCCACTATGCGGCGCAGGTGGCGGTGACGACCTCGATGCTCGATCCGGTCGAGGACTTTCAGGTCAATCTACAGGGCACGCTCACGCTGCTCGAGGCGCTGCGCAAGCGCGGGGACGGCACACCGCTGATCTTCGCGTCCACCAACAAAGTCTATGGCGACCTCGCCGACCTCGACTTCGCGTTGGCGGACGAGGCCTATGTCCCGGTCGATCCCACTATCCGCGCGCACGGCGTTTCGGAGGCGCGCCCGCTCGACTTCCACACGCCTTATGGCGTCAGCAAGGGCGCGGCGGACCAGTATGTCCTCGATTACGCGCGCAGTTTCGGGGTGCCGACCTGCGTGTTCCGGATGAGCTGCATCTACGGCCGTCGCCAGATGGGGACCGAGGACCAAGGCTGGGTCGCGCACTTCCTGATCCGCGCGTTGGAGGGCAAGCCGATCACGCTATACGGCGACGGCTATCAGGTGCGCGACATCCTCGATGTGGACGATGCGGTCGAGGCGTATGTGCAGGCGTGGCGGCAGATCGACCGGGTCAAGGGCCGCGCGTTTAATCTGGGCGGGGGCTCAGCCAATGCGGTATCGTTGCGCCAGCTGCTCGCGCATATGGCGACGCTGATCGGGCGCGAGGTCGATGTCGGCTATTCCGACTGGCGCGCGGGCGACCAACGCTATTTCGTCGCGGACTCGCGCGCGGCGGAGGCGGCGCTGGGGCTGGGCGACAAGCTCGACTGGCGCGAGGGCGTCGCCAAGCTGGCGCGGTGGCTGAGCGAGGAGCGGCGGCTCAATCTGCCCGTCGGGGCGGCGGCGTGAAGCTGCTAATGACCGCCGACGCGGTGGGCGGTGTTTGGCAATATGCGACCGAGCTGGCCGGGGTGCTGGGAGAACATGGGGTTGAAGTGGTGATCGCGGTGATGGGGCCGTGGAATGGAAACTCCGATACTGCTCCCCT
>JAABUQ010001170.1_pt1 | contig 58377 bp, 54 predicted proteins | sample 5560001 | NCBI WGS metagenome assembly JAABUQ01 (sample SAMN10711888, study PRJNA513371) | rock metagenome | isolation source: Antarctica rocks | place: Antarctica: Victoria Land, Finger Mt nord | collected 2015-12-18
CGTCTCGTGGAAGGTCAGCCGTTTGGACCGTCTGGAAGCCATGTCGATCCTGCTCGAAGCCGTCGAGGCCGGCAGCCTCTCGAAGGCTGCTCGAAACCTCGGCCTTCCCCTCGCCACGGTCAGCCGGAAAGTCTCCGAGCTGGAGGCCAACCTCAACGCCAGCCTGCTGACGCGGTCCGCGAAGGGCCTCGCGCCGACGTCGGCAGGCCGATCCTTCGTCACGGCCGCAAAAGCCATCCTGGAGCAGTTGAACGAGGCGGAACGTGCCGCCGCTGGCGAGTACACCGCACCCAGGGGAGACCTCGCCGTGACGGCTCCGGTCATGTTCGGCCGATTGCACGTCTTGCCGGTGGTGTTGGACTTCCTCGCCGCCTATCCCGAGGTCGACGTGGGGTTGGTGCTGACCGATCGCGTCGCGCATCTCGTCGACGACCATGTCGACGTTGCACTGCGGATCGGCGATCTCCCGGATAGTACGCTGACGGCCAGCCTTCTCGGATCGGTGCGCCGGGTCGTCTGTGCAAGTCCCGCCTACCTCGCCGAGCGCGGACATCCGGCGACACCCGACGATCTCCACCGCCACGCCGCCATCTCGTACGAAAGCGTCTCCGCACCCGGCGTCTGGCGTTTCGAGGCGAGCGGCGTCGAACTCGCCGCGCCGCTGCGCTCGCGCCTCAGCGTCAACACCGTCGAGGCCGCGATCGACGCGGCGGTCGCCGGCATGGGTCTGGCGCGCGCCATGTCCTACCAGGTCGTCGATCACGTGCGGCGCGGAGCGCTGGCGCTCGCGCTCGAAGCTTTCGAGCCCCCGCCCCCGCCCGTGCATCTGGTCTACAACGGCCAATCTCGCCTGCCGCTCAAGCTGCGGGCCTTCCTTGACTTCGTCGCGCCGCGCTTGCGCGAGCGACTCAAGCACGCCGCCTTTTGACGTTCCGGAAAGGACTCACGATCGCAGGACGTCGCGAGGGTCATCGGCCAGTCAGGTTCGCTCGTCCGACGTCGAGGCCCGCGTGCGATCGGGCTCGGCGCGACATGTCGAAACCAAGGACGCGGCAACACGGATGGGATCATATCCCGCGTGCTCAGCGTCATCGACCTTGAGGGCGCGTGAGGGTCAGCCGCTGAGGTAAGCGCCATTCCCGCAATGAATCCGGATCGATCGACATGCCTCCAGTACGCATCGGGGTCGCGGGGTGGTCGGTACCGGCAGCGCTGGCCGAGCATTTCCGGCCGGACGGAAGCCACCTCGAACGCTATGCCTCGCGCTTCGATGCGGTCGAGATCAACAGCAGCTTCCACAGGCCGCATCGACGCACCACTTATGAGCGCTGGGCGGCGAGCGTGCCGGCAGGCTTTCGCTTTTCGGTGAAGCTCCCTCGAGCGATCACCCATGAGCGCCGCTTGGTCGACTGCGCCGATCTGCTGCGGCGTTTCGCCGAAGAGGTCGGCGGTCTCGGCGAGAAGCGCGGCCCGGTTCTGGTTCAGCTCCCACCAAGCTTCGCCTGGTCCGGCGCCCTCGCGGCGGCGTTCTTCGAGCAGTTCCATGCCGTCGTCGCGGGAGCCATCGTCTGCGAACCTCGCCACGCCAGCTGGTTCACGGCTGAGGCGGACGCGATGTTCCGCCGGTTTCGAGTCGCGCGCGTCGCCGCCGACCCGGCACCCGTGCCCGAGGCGGCCACGGCGGGTGGCTGGGACGGCATGGCCTACCTCCGGCTGCATGGCTCACCCCAGGTCTACCGGTCGGCCTATGCGCCATCCGCGATCGAAGGCCACGCGCAAGCGGTTGCGGCTGTCGCGGCCCGCGGCGCCCAGGTTTGGGCGATCTACGACAATACGGCAGCCGGTGCCGCGCCGGCCGATGCCTTGGCGCTCCTCGACCGTCTCGCCCAGCCGTGATGACGAAGCATCTCTCACGGGCATCATGGCCCCCTCAGCTCTCGGCGGCAGCCAGTTGCGCGGCTTGGTGCTCGGTCGTGAGCGCATCCACAACCTCGTCGAGCGCCTCCCCGGCGATCACGCGATCGAGCTTATACAGGGTCAAGTTGATCCGGTGGTCCGTCAGGCGGCCCTGGGGAAAATTATAGGTGCGGATCCGTTCCGAGCGGTCCCCTGACCCGACCTGGGACTTGCGGTCGGCCGCGCGCTCGTTGTCGAGCTTCTGGCGCTGCAGGTCGAAAATGCGCGAGCGCAGCACCGCCATGGCCTTCTGCCGGTTGCGGTGCTGCGAGCGTTCCTCCTGCATGAACACCACGATCCCGGTCGGCAGATGGGTGAGGCGGATGGCCGATTCGGTCTTGTTGACGTGCTGGCCGCCGGCGCCCTGCGCCCGCATGGTGTCGATCTTGATGTCGGCGTCGTTCAGCGCGACGTCGACCTCCTCGGCCTCGGGCAGAACCGCCACGGTCGCGGCCGAGGTATGGATCCGCCCCTGGGTTTCGGTATCGGGCACGCGCTGCACGCGGTGGACACCGCTCTCGAACTTCAGCCTGGCGAAGACGCCGCTGCCCTGGACCTCTGCCACGATCTCCTTGTATCCGCCGGCCGTGCCCTCGCTGGCCGACAGGATCTCGACCTTCCACCGATGGAGGTCGGCGTAGCGGGCATACATGCGGAAGAGGTCGCCAGCGAAAAGCGCCGCCTCGTCGCCACCGGTGCCGGCCCTGATCTCGAGGATGGCGCTGCGGGCGTCTGCGGCATCCCTAGGCAGCAGAGCCAGCCGGATCACCGTCTCCAGCCGGGCGAGCGCCGCCGTGGCCTCGGCCAACTCGCCTTCGGCGAGGTCCCGCATCTCGGGGTCGAGCGCCGGCTCGGCCAGCATGGACTCGACGCCCTCGCGCTCGGCCTGCTTGTCGCGGTAGGCCCTGATGGCCGCGACGAGGTCCCCCGTCTCGGACAGTTCGCGCGACAGCGCCACGAAAGTCGCCGCATCGGGGCCTTCCGACAGACGCGCGGACACTTCCTCGTAGCGGCGGAGGATCAGATCGAGCTTGGAGAAGGGGAGCATCGCGACCAGGGAAACGGGGATGGCGGCACGGTGCCGGCCGCGGGGAGTTCCAGGGCTCCGCGGACGGTCCTGCCGACCTTGCTGCTTTAGTGGTCAGACTGCATCGACCGCAAGTTCCCGGAGCATGTCGGCTTTGATCAAACACCCGATTCCCTGATGGTTAGGGCTACCCTGTCGCATACTGGGTCGAACTCGGCCAGCGGCCGGCCGAGCCAAAGGCCATCACGGTTCCACCGCGGCCTGCGCCGCTGCCATCAGGGCCTCCTCGCTCCATTGGTTCAAACTCTTGCCGTTAAGCTGCGCCGCCAGAGCCGCCCTGGCATGGACCTCGGGCTTGACCCGGATCATGAGATTGCCCGAGTAGGGCTTCTCGGGCGCTTTGCCGGCCCGCTCGCACGTCGCGGTATAGTCATCGACCGCATTGCGAAAGGCCTGCACCAGGGCTGACACGGTGTCGGAGTGGAAGCCGATAACGTCGTTGATGCCATCGAGATGCCCGACGAAAAGCCCGTCCTCGGCGTCGAACTCTACGCGAGCCGCATAGCCGTTGTAGGTCATCACGTTCGGCGTATTCATGGGACAATTCCTAGTTCGGTGAGATAGTCGCGGGCGTCGCGGATCTGATAGCGTTTCGCCTCCTTGACGGGATGCGGGCGGTGGAACGAGGCCACGAGCCTGTCCTTCTCGAATCGCACCCGCGAACCATCGCCTTCGACCACGCGGCAGCCTGCGGCCCGCAGTAGCGCCTCGATGGCGGCCCAAGCGATGGTGCCGGAGACGGGGTTGGTGAAAACGGGATTGAGGGTGGTGCGCTGCTTGCCATTGATGCAAGCACGATGTGCCAGCGCGCAAGGTGTTGCAAGCGGGCGACCGGCCCGCGCGTATGACGGCTGCGTTTAGCCCCGCCGTTACCCGGGCCAGCGCTACGCGTTCCGAAACTGCTGCTGTTTCGGAATTGGTTCAGACCGGCAGCTGGTGGCGCTCGGCATAGGCCGCGAGATCGGAGCGGATCGACGCCGCACCGTCGTTGCGCGACATCAGGTGACCGACATAGGCCGTCGCGTCCCCGACGTCGAGGCCCAGCAGCATGGCCTTGACGGGGCCGAGCGAGGACGGCGACATCGACAGGTTGCGGAAGCCGATCGCCAGGAGCGCCAGGGCCGTCAGCGGCTTGCCGCCGAGTTCGCCGCAGAGCGTCACCGGAACGGCCCGTGCACGGCCGGCATCGGCGATGCTCTTCAGCGCCCGCAGCATCGGGGGCGCCAAGGGATCGAAACGGCCCGCAACGCGCTTGTTGTCGCGATCCGCCGCGAAGAGATACTGCATCAGGTCGTTCGTGCCGACCGACAGGAAGTCGACGCGTCGCGCGAGTTCGTCGAGTTCCCACAGCAGAGCCGGCACTTCCACCATGGCACCGAGCTTCACGTCGGCCGGTGCGGCATAGCCGTGCCGCCGCAGATGCGCGATCTCACGGCCGACCAGCGCCTTGGCGGCGTCGAACTCCGCCGCGGAAGCGACCATCGGAAACATGATGCGCATGTCGCGACCGCCGCCTGCCCTGAGCAGCGCGCGCAGTTGCGAGCGCAGCAGACCTGGCCGGTCGAGGCCGATGCGGATGGCGCGCCAGCCGAGCGCCGGGTTCGGCTCGTCGGGCTGCGCCATGTAGGGCAGCAGCTTGTCGCCGCCGATGTCGAGCGTACGAAACGTCACCGGCTTATCGCCGACGGCCTCGAGCACGGCGGCGTAGAGCGCGGCCTGCTGGGCGACACGCGGGAAGCGCGGCGTCACCATGAACAGGAGTTCGGTGCGGAACAGCCCGATCGAGGCGGCGCCGGTCTCGGCCACGTGCGGCAGGTCGAGCAGCAATCCGGCGTTCATGTGGAGGCCGATTTCGACCCCGTCCCGGGTGACCGACGGAATGTCCCGGAGCTTGCGGTACTGCTCCTGCCGACGGGCGCCGAGCCTCGCCTTCTCGCCATAGGCGGCCTCGACGTCGCTCGGCGGCCTGACCTCGACGACGCCGAGCGAACCGTCGACGATGAGGGCATCGCCAGGTTCCACGAGGCTCGAGACGTTGGCGACGTCACCCACCACCGGGATGCCGAGCGCCCGGGCCACGATGGCGACGTGACTCGATATGCCGCCGTCCTCGAGGACCAGTCCGCGGAGCTTCGCGCGGTCGTAGTCGAGCAGCGCTCCCGGCCCCATGGCGCGCGCCACGATCACGGCATTCTCGGGCAGCGAATCGAGCGGCGCCACCATGCTCTGGCCGGTGAGCTGGTGGAGCAGGCGGTTGGCCAGCTCGTCGAGATCGTGCAGGCGGTCGCGAAGATAAGGATCGGTCTGGCGGACCAGCTTGGCCCGCGTATCGCTCTGCACGCGCTCGACTGCCGCTTCCGCTGTCAGGCCCGTCACCACGGCTTCGCGCAGGCGCCGCAGCCAGCCGCGGTCGTGAGCGAACATGCGGAAGGTTTGCAGCACCTCCCGGTGCTCGCCAGGGCCGGCCGCGTCGCTCTGGTCGACCAGACGGTCGATCGACTCGCGCAGCGCCGCGATGGCCTCCTCGAGGCGGATCACCTCGCCGTCGATGTTCTCGGCCACGAGGCGGGTCACGACGACGCGCGGCTCGTGCAGCACGGCATGACCGAGGCCGACGCCGTCGACCACGATGGACCCTCTCAGGGTCAGCGGCTGGCGCAAGACCGCAGGGCCCGGCAGCATGGCCTGCAGCTCGCCGCCCGCGATCATCTCGGCCAGCAGCATGGCGGTGGTCTGGAGGGCCTCGACCTCCTCTTCGGAATAAAGCCGGCGCGCTCGGTTCTGCACGACGAGGACGCCGAGCGTGTTGCCGCCGCGCAGGATGGGGACACCGAGGAACGAGAGATAGATCTCCTCGCCGGTCTCGGGCCGATAGGAGAAGGCCGGGTGAGCTTGCGCGTCCGGCAGCGCCAGCGCTTCGGCCGAGGCCGCTATCAGCCCGACCAGGCCCTCGCCCTTGCGCATGGTGGTGTGGTGGACGGCCTCACGATTGAGGCCCTCCGTGGCATAGAGCTCGAGGCGGCCGTCGATATGCAGCACGTAGACCGAGCAGACCTCGGCCACCATGTTGAAGGCGATCTGCACGACGATCTTGTCGAGCCTTGCCTGGGCACCGATCGGCTCGGCCATGACTTCGCGCAGCCGACGCAGCAGCAGTCGCGGTCCGGCCAGAGCGCCACGCATCACCTGCTTCCCTCAACGCTTCGCGGGGCATGGGCCGCGAATGTCGACACGAAGCCGGCACTCCGCCCCGTCGATTCGCGCTGCTCCTAGTAACGGTGCCCTGCCGAAACGGCAAGACCTGAGCGTCCCCCCGGCAGCGGGCCGGTCAGGTCCTGTCGAGACCATAGAGGGTGTGGAGCGTCCGGACGGCGAGTTCCGTGTAGGCGGAATCGATCAGGACCGAAAACTTGATCTCGGACGTCGTGATGGCCCGGATATTGATGCCCTTCTCCGACAGGGCGCGGAACGCGCGGGCCGCGACGCCGGCATGGCTGCGCATGCCGATGCCGATGGCAGAAACCTTGACCACGTCGTCCGTGCCCTGGATCACCGCGAAACCGATCTTCGCCCTGTGCTCCTCGAGCAGCGCCTTGGTGCGCGCGAAATCGCCGCCCGGCACCGTGAAGGTCATATCGGTCGTGGTGGTGTCGTCGGACACCACCTGGATGATCATGTCGACGTTGATGCCGGCCTCGGCCAGCGGCATGAAGATGGCGGCTGCGACGCCCGGCTTGTCGGCGATGCGCCGCAAAGTGATCTGCGCCTCGTCCCTGGCGAAGGCGATCCCGGTGACGACCTGTTGTTCCATGATGGCTTCCTCGGCGCAGATCAAGGTGCCGGGTTTGGGTTGCCCCGGATCGTCGAAGGACGAGCGGACGAACACATTGACGTTGTGGTTCATGGCGACTTCGACCGAGCGCACCTGGAGCACCTTGGCGCCGAGCGATGCCATTTCCAGCATTTCCTCGAAGGTGACGCGGTCGAGCCGCCTCGCTTTGGGCACGATGCGCGGATCGGTAGTGTAGACGCCGTCGACGTCGGTGTAGATGTCGCAGCGGTCGGCACCGAGCGCCGCCGCGATGGCGACCGCACTGGTATCCGAGCCGCCCCGGCCCAGCGTCGTCACGCGGCCGCTGGCCTCGTGCAGGCCCTGGAAGCCCGCGATCACCGCCACCTCGCGCCGCTCCTCGAGCCGGCGCACGAGTTCGCGCCCGTCGATCGACTCGATCCGGGCCGCACCATGCGCTTCCGACGTCAGGATCGGGACCTGCCAGCCCTGCCAGGAGCGGGCCGCGACGCCCATATTCTGGAGCACGATGGCCATGAGCCCCGCCGTGACGAGTTCGCCCGACGCCACGATGGCGTCGTACTCGCGCGCGTCATAAAGGCTCGAGGCTTCTGCGCACCAGGCGACGAGTTCGTTGGTCTTGCCCGACATGGCCGACACCACGACCGCGACGTCATGGCCGGCGTCCACCTCGCGCTTGACGTGCCGGGCGGAGCTGCGGATCCGATCGATATTGGCGACCGAGGTGCCGCCGAACTTCAGGACGAGGCGAGACATCGGTTCGGGGCAGGAGGACGGAACCGGGCCGGATGCCGCATCGCGGCCGCGCCCTCCGGGTGCTGGAAGGGCTCGCCCCGAAACCGGAGGGCGCGTATGAATGGCCGCAGCGGCCCGCACTGTCAACGTGAAGGCCGGTCGCGTGGGGGAATCTCACGCCTGTTTCCGTGAGGTCTCATGAGCCAAGCCCAGCCGAGCGGCACCGTCTATGGCGGCGCTGACCGCGTCGACAATGCGGATGTGGCCCGCTACGACCGCCTCGGGGACAGGTGGTGGGACCCGGAGGGCGACATGGCGCCCCTGCACCGGCTCAACCCGACGCGCATCTGCTACCTCCGCGACCTGATGGTCCGGCATTTCGCCATGCCCGATGGGGTGGCGCTGCCGCTCATGGATTTGCGCATCCTGGACATCGGCTCCGGCGGGGGCCTCCTGTCCGAGCCTTTGGCCCGGCTCGGCGCGCGAGTGACCGGCATCGACCCCGCGCCCAACAACGTCGCGGCCGCGGCGCGGCACGCGGAAGACGGCGGTGTCGCGGTCGACTACCGCGCCACGACGGCCGAGAGCCTGGTCGAGGCGGGCGACGCTTTCGACGCCGTGCTGGCCATGGAGGTGGTGGAGCACGTGCCGAAGCCCGACGCCTTTATCGCGACGGCCTGTTCGCTGGTGCGTCCCGGCGGGCTCTTCGTGCTGTCGACGCTGAACCGCACCGCCAAGAGCTTCGCGCTGGCCATCGTGGGGGCCGAATACGTGCTGCGCTGGCTGCCGCGCGGCACTCACCGCTGGAGCCGGTTCCTGACGCCCGAAGAGGTGGCGGGCCCGGTGCGGGCAGCGGGCCTCAAGGTGCTCGACCGCACCGGGATGGTGTTCGACCCGCTGCGCGGCACCTGGGGCCTGTCGCGCGACACGGACGTGAACTACCTGCTGGCGGCCGCGCGGCCGTCAGACGTGAAACGCCCGGCGGTCAACGCCAGCGGTTGAGGGCCAGCAGCACGCCGCCGGCCGCGAGCGCCCAGAACGGCGCCCCGATGCCGGCAACCGCGATACCGGAGGCCGCGACCGCGAAGGTGACGACGGCGGGCAGCCGCTCCGACTCGTCCGACAGAGCGCCGGCCAGCGCACCGCCGAGGCTGCCCATCAGCGCGAGGCCCGCCACCGCCTGAATGAGGAGCGGCGGCGACGCAGCGACCAGCACGGCGGCGAAACCGGCACCGAGCCCCAGAACCACATAGGCCAGGCCCGCCACCACGGTGGACCAGTAACGGCGGGCCGGGTCGGGATGCGCGTCGGGCCCGGCGCAGAGCGCCGCCGTGATGGCGGCAAGGTTCATGAGCGGCCCGCCCAGCAGGGCGCAGAGGCCGGAGCAAAGCCCCGTGCCGAGGAAGATCGGCCCGACCCTGGGCGCGTAGCCGTTGGCCCGCAGCACCGCGAGGCCGGGGACGTTCTGGGACGCCATGGTGACGATGAAGAGGGGCAGGCCGAGGCTGCCCAACGTCGCCGGGACCAGCGACGGCGGCGTGAACAGGGGCCGGGGCCAGCTGCCGCCGAAGGCGTTGGGCGGCAGCTTGATGACGAAGATCACGGTCGCCACCATGACGATCAGCGCGACCGGCACCGCATAGGGTCGCGCGAACCGCCAGGCCAGCGCCCACGACACGACGATCGGGGCCGCCAGGGCGGGCACTTCCGTCATGGCGTGGACCGGGGCGAGGCAGAGGCCGAACAGGATGCCGCCCAGCATGGCAGAGGCCAGGTTCTTCGGGATCGCGCCGACGAGGCGGCCGAACGGCGACCATGCCCCTGCTACCACGATCAAGCCCGCGGCGAACAGGAAGGCGCCGAGGGCGGCCGGATAGCCCCCGGTCGGCAGGCCCGTGGCGATCATCAGGGCGGAGCCTGGCGTCGACCAGACGATGCTGATCGGCTCCCGGCGCCACAGGCTGAAACCGACCGATAGCAGCCCCTGCAGCACGCAGATGGCCAGCAGCCCCGACGCTGCTTCCGCGGCGCTGGCGCCCACGCGCGTGAGCCCTCCGAGCACGATCGTGAACGTGCTGGCGAAGCCCACCAGCGCGGCCAGGAGGCCGGTCGCGACCGGCTGCAGCCAAGATCCACGCGGTGGCCGGGCGGCGTCGGCAGTGGCTGAGGCCATGGACATGGGAGTTTTCCGGAGGAGCGATGGCGCGGCCCGCTTCTGCAGGCGCAAGCGCCGCGCCGCAAGCCCGGAGGCTGAAGCTCCCAGCCGCAGATCAGTCTTCGGGTCCCTCGTTCCCCGGAGTGGCTCGCCGTCCTCCTCCGCCGGGACCGGCGCCTGTGCAGCGCCTCAAGCGGCGCTCAGGCCGCCCGGTCGGCATCGAGAGCGAACGTCAAAGCCGCGTCGACGTGGATCGCGGTGGAATCGAAGCCGGGTACCGGCAGCCTCCCGGGGTCGAGCAGGAGGCAGACCTCGGTACAGCCCAGGATGACGCTGTCGGCGCCGGCCGCCACACCACGCCCGATCGCCTCCAACAGCCCGACGCGGGATGCGTCCCGGACGATGCCGTGGCAGAGCTCGTCGTAGATGACGTCGTGAACGAGCGTGCGATCGGCAGCCTCCGGCACCACCACCTCGATTCCGCAGCGGCCGCGCATACGGTCCGCGTAGAAACCGTGCTCCATCGTGTAGCGGGTCGCGAGCAGCAGCGGACGCCGACGCCCGGCCGCCGTCACAGCCCGGCCCGTCTCGACGATGATGTCGACGAGCGGCACGCCCGAAGCGCTTTCGACCGCCTCCGACACGAGATGCATGGTGTTGGTGCAGATGAGCACGCACTCGGCGCCTGCCCGAACCAGCCCGGCGCCGGCGGCACCCAGCAACGCGCCCGCCTCGTCCCAGCGCCCCGCCGTCTGCAGCCGCACCACGGATTCGAAGTCGAGCGAACGGAGCAGCACCTCGGCCGAGTGCAGGGCGCCGAGGCGCGCCCGCACGCCCTCGTTCAGGAGCCGATAATAGACGAGGGTGCTTTCCCAGGACATGCCGCCGATAAGGCCGATCGTCTTCACCCTGCTCTCCTTCACGCCGATCCACCCTACTAGCACGACCTCTCGGTCTTCAATGCGCGGGTCGACCGCTTGACGCCTTTCGACCTCCGGACCGTCTTCGCCCGGTGACGAAAGTCATGCGGCCAGGTTGCTGATCTCGATCAGATTGTCGTCAAGATCGCGGACATAGACGGACAGTAGCTGACCTGTGGCGCCGGTCCGGCCGACCGGACCCTCGATCACCGGAACGTCGCAGCGCGCCAGATGCAGCAGCACGGACGGGATCGGCAACGCCGTGATGAAGCACAGGTCGGCCGATCCGGGCATCGGATGCAGGGCCTTGGGATCGCGGGTGTTGTCCTTCTGGTGCAGGTTGATTTTCTGCGACCCGAAATGCAAGGCATGCCGCCCCTCCGTCTCGACATGCCGCATGCCGAGCATGGCCTCGTAAAAGGCGCGGGTGCGCGCGATGTCGGCCACGGTCAGGACCAGGTGGTCCAGGCTCTCGATCTTCATGCCAGCATCCGGCTGTTCGGCAAATTCGGACATGACGAGAACGCGCCAAGCAGCGCGATGTCCCTCAACGGGAGGATAGGATGGCGCAGCTGATTGCCCTCGCGACCCTGGTGGTGCGTGATTACGACGAGGCTCTCGCCTTCTTCGTCGGCCGCCTCGGATTCGAGGTCGCTGAAGATACGCCCCTGGCGCCAGGCAAACGATGGGTGGTGGTGGCGCCCCCTGGCGACGGAGGGGCGCGACTGCTCCTGGCGCGGGCCGACGGGCCAGACCAGGCTGCCGCCGTCGGCCGGCAGGCTGCCGGGCGCGTGGTCCTGTTCCTTGAAACGGATGACTTTGCCCGCGACCACGCGGCCTACCTGGCGCGCGGGGTCAGGTTCGTCGAGGAACCGCGCCGCGAGTCCTATGGCACTGTCGCGGTTTTCGAGGACCTGTACGGGAACCGCTGGGACCTGATCGAGCCGCGCCGGCCGTAAGCACGTCCCGGTTCAACCCCACCAACAATCCGGCGTGCTATGCCCGAACTCCGGCAGCCAAGGAGAATGACGTCATGCCGACCGACATCGGTAGCCGCAGGATGCGCTCGTGAGCCCGGGCTATCTGCCGTTCGCGGGTGCGCTCGATCTGCCGGCCTTCTTCTGCGACAATTGCGGCTTCTGGCAGCGTCATTTCGAGGTTCCGCCGAGCTGTCCGCTTTGCCTCGACGCGCGCCACGTGGTGCCGCAGGCAGGCTGGAGCTTTCGCACCCTCGCCGAGGCACAGGCACTCTATCCCTGCTACTGGGAGGAGCTGGAAGCCGGCGTCTGGCGGTTCTGGAACGATCCCGTCAGCGGCATCGGCGCGATGAGCTACCTGCTGCGCGGCCCCGGCGGCAACCTGATGTTCGAGGGCTGCGCGGCCTACAGCGACGAGGCCCTGGATGCGATCCGAAGTCTCGGCGGCGTGCAGGTGCTGTCGGCGTCCCACCCGCACAGCTACGGGGCGCTGTGGCAGATCCAGGACCGGTTCGACCCCGAGCTGGCGCTTCATCCCGGCGATCTCGCCTGGTCGGCCGCGGTCTGCGTCACCTGGCCGTTCGACGACTTGCTGGAACCCCTGCCCGGCCTCGAACTGCACCTCACAGCAGGCCATTTCGACGGCCATACCGTGCTCTACGACAGGACGCGTAGGATCCTGTTCTGCGGCGATGCCCTGAAGTTCGAGCTGGATCCCCTCGACCGGCGCCGCGCCATGACGATCTCGGCCCACAAGGCCTTCGTGCGCGGCGTGCCGCTCACGCCGGGCGAGTTGCGGCGCTACCGCGACGTCTTCGCACTGCTCGATTTCACGCAGACCTGGACGCCCTTCGAGCAGGTGAGGAACAGCGGGCGCGCGGAAGCCCTGGCGCTGATCGACGACATGCTGGCGGGTCGCCCGCACGCGCGGCCGGTCCCGCTGGGTGAACTCAACCCTCGGGCGATCTGACGGTTCGCTTCAGACCCAGAACTCGGGCACGGCCTGGCTCAGGCAGCCGCCGACCCGCACCGGCGCGACTTTCAAGGCAAGCCCCGTCCTGTCGTCGGTCTCGATCGCCACCCCGCAGAACGTGGCGGGGCCGTCGGCGGGCTCATAGCGGCTTCCCGGCGTGCGCTGGGTGAAACGGCGGATCGGCTCGTCCTTGACGACCCCGATGACGCTGTCGTAGTCGCCCGTCATGCCGGCATCCGACATATACGCCGTGCCGCCCGGCAGGATGCGGTGGTCGGCCGTCTGGATGTGGGTGTGGGTGCCGACCACGAGGCTGGCCCGGCCGTCGAGGACATGGCCGATGGCTGTCTTCTCGCTGGTGGCCTCGGCGTGGACGTCCACCAAGATCGCGTCGCAGCCCATGCCCAAGGGGCAGGATTCCACCTCGCGTTCGAGCCCGGCGAAGGGATCGTCGAGCGCGTCCATGAAGACGCGCCCCATGACGTTGAGCACCAGCACACGCCGGCCGTCGTGCAGGTCCACCAGCGTCGCGCCCCGCCCCGGCGTGCCGGCCGGATAGTTCAGCGGGCGCACGAGGCGCGGCTGCCGGTCGATGAACACCAGCGTTTCCCTCTGGCCGAAGGCGTGGTTGCCGAGCGTGACGGCATCGGCGCCGGCGCCCAGGATGTCGTTGCAGATCGCTTCGGTGATGCCGATGCCGCCGGCCGCGTTCTCGCCGTTGACCACCACGCAGTCGAGCGCCCACCGCGAACGCAGATTGGGCAATTCGGCCGCGATCGCGGCCCGGCCCGAGCGGCCCATCACGTCGCCGACGAAGAGGATGCGCATGGGTCCGGTCCGAAGGTGAAAAGGCCGTGTTCCGTCATCACGGCATCGAGCCTCTCGTCGTGCGGCTCGCTCGGCACCGCCTCGACCTCCTGGACCGAGAAGGCTACGCCGACTGCGAGCACCGGCTTCGAGCGCCGTAACTCGGCGAGCGTGCTGTCGTAATAGCCTGCGCCGTAGCCCAGGCGGAAGCCCCTGCGGTCGAAGGCGGCGAGCGGCACGAACAGCACGTCCGGCACGATCTCGGGGGCCGTCGCTGCCGGTTCTTCCGTACCGAAGCGGCCGCGCACGGTCGGCTCGCCAGGGCGCCAGGCCAGAAATCGTAGCGGCGTGGCGCGCCCGCCCGTCACGGGCAGGGCCGTTCTGATACCGTCTTCGGACAGCGACGCGATCAGCGGCAGGGTGTCGGGCTCGTCGCGAATGGGCAGGAACACGGAGACTGCCGGCTCGGTCCCGAACCGTCCGACCAGCCTCAGGCCACTGCTCGCGAGACCCGTGGCGAAGTCGCGCCTGATCTCCGGGCCTACGCCCGATCGGCGCAGCAACATGGTCGTCCGGAGCGAGGCCTTTTCGGCCGAGGTGGTCATGCAGGTGACGCTCGGGGCGGCAGGACAGTCGCGGCAGACGGGAAAAAGCGCGGGGCCACAGTGGTCGTGGGATATCGATCCCGGGAACCTACAACGTAGGTGGGCGCCATGTGACCAAGCCCAGGAGCGAGGTCAGGGACAGCTCCCTTCAGAATCGATAAGGCCCCGGGAATACAGTCCTCACGCACCCCGCAGCTCCGCCCTGCCTATGTAGCCCGGCCACGGTGAAAAAGCCAGCCCCTCCGCGTTTCTCCGGCCGGTTGTGCCAACCCGCGAAACTTTCCGCTTCTGTCTCGAACGGAATCGGCAAAAATAGGGGCAGAACGGAAACCATCGGTTGGACCGCACCCATGTCACAAAGCTCATACCGGCCCTGCGTGGGCATTGCCCTGTTCAATGCCGAGGGACTGGTGTTCATCGGCCGCCGCCGGTCGAAGCGCGCCGTCGATCCCGCGGCCCTCGGCTACGAATGGCAGATGCCCCAGGGCGGCATTAATGCAGGCGAGATGCCGCGCGCCGCTGCCCTGCGCGAGCTGCGCGAGGAGACAGGTGTCTCCAGCGTGTCGTTCCTGGCCGAAGCGCCGCACTGGCTCACCTACGATCTGCCGAACGACCTGACGCGCCGCAGTTGGAAAGGGCGCTACAAGGGCCAGATGCAGAAATGGTTCGCGTTCCGGTTCGAAGGCGACGAACGCGAAATTAACATCGCCTTGCCCGAGGGCGGCCTCAAACCGGAGTTCGACGCCTGGCGTTGGGAGAAGATCGAGCGGCTGCCAGCACTCATCATCCCGTTCAAGCGCGAGGTCTACGAGAGCGTGGTCCGGACCTTCAGCCCGCTTGCGGGAGCTTGATGTTCATCGACGTCGGCCGACATGGTTAAGGTTTCGTTGATGGCCGGCATGGTTTGCTGGCTCGGTCGGGGACGGAGAGGATGGGCGCCATGGCTCGCACGACAGGCGGGGCTTCGACGATGTTGGCCGGGCTGGCCTGCTTGATCGGTTTCGCGGCGCCTGCCGTCGCGCAGGACAAGGGCACGATGAAACCGAGGCCCCTGCCCGCTTTGGCCGATCCGTCGGACCCCCGTCTTCCGGCCAAGCAGGTGTTCGGCCGGGTTCTCGAGCCCGCGGAACTGCAATCGCGCTCGATCGGATTTTACGCGCGAGGATGCCTCGCTGGCGCGGAAGCACTGCCCATCAACGGCCAAGCCTGGCAGGTCATGCGGCTGTCGCGCAACCGCAACTGGGGCAACCCGGCCCTGATCGCCTTCCTGGAGCGTTTTGCCAAGCAGGTGCCGTCCATCAACGGGTGGCCCGGACTCCTGGTCGGCGACATCTCGCAGCCACGCGGCGGCCCCATGCTGACCGGCCACGCGTCCCACCAGGTCGGGCTCGACGCCGACATCTGGCTGTCGCCCATGCCGCACCGCGAGCTGTCGCGGGAGGAGCGCGAGATGATGTCGGCCACCAACGTGGTGCGGCCCGACGGCAAGGACGTCGACCCGTCGGAGTGGACGCCGGGGCATCTGGCGCTCATCAAAGCCGCGGCGCAACAGCCCGAGGTGGAGCGGATCTTCGTCAATCCGGCCATCAAGAAGGCCATCTGCCGCGACGCCAGGGGCGACCGAAGCTGGCTCGACAAGGTGCGGCCCATGTGGGGCCACAACTACCATTTCCACGTGAGGATCGCCTGCCCCGAGGGCGACAGCAGTTGCACACCGCAGGCGCCAGTTACGGCCGGCGAAGGCTGCGATGCCTCGCTCGGCTGGTGGTTCAAGCCCGAGGTGCTGCACCCGCGGCTGAACCCGAACGCCAAGCCCAAGCCGCCCATCACCGTGGCCGACATGCCCGCGGCCTGCCGCCAGGTCCTGGTGGCACAGTGACGGCGCTGCCGGCCTACCCGGCCGCGGCGCCCTATTCGGCCGCCACGCCGAGGCCGATCGGGCAAGACACGCCCGTTCCAGCCAGGTTGCAGTAGCCGCGCGGATTCTGCTGCAGATATTGCTGGTGGTAGCCCTCGGCGAAATAGAACACCGGCGCGGACCGGATCTCGGTCGTGATGCGGCCTAGGCCGGACGCGGCCAGCGCCGTTTCGTAGGCCGCCTTGGAGCGCTCGGCTTCGGCCAGCTGCTCCGGACCTGTCGTGTAGATGGCGGACCGGTAGGTGGTGCCGACGTCGTTGCCCTGCCGCATGCCCTGGGTCGGGTCGTGGTTCTCCCAGAAAACCTTCAGCAGTGCGGCGTAGGACACCTGCTTCGGGTCGAACGCCACCAGCACGACTTCGGCGTGGCCCGTCATGCCGGTGCAGGTTTCCTCGTAGGTCGGGTTCGGGGTTTCGCCGCCCTGGTAGCCGACCGCGGTCGTGTAGATGCCCGGCCCGAGCTGCCAGAACTTCCGCTCGGCGCCCCAGAAGCAGCCCATGCCGAAGTAGGCCGTCTCGATCCCTTCCGGATAGGGACCGCTCAGAGGCGTGCCGAGCACGAGATGACGGCTCGAGGTCGGGATGGCCTGCGGGCGACCCGGAAGGGCCTCGTCCGTGGTCGGCAGTGTGGGTTTCTTGCGGAACAGCATGGTGCGGCCCTCCTGGCTCATGGCCGCCATATGGGGACGGTGCGGCCAGCTTGCAGGCCGCTCAGCGGCTCAGAAAGCCGATCCGCGGGGCCGGGGGGCGGCCCGCATAGAGGAACAGCAGCCCCAAGGTGCCGGTGACGAGCCAGCTCGGGACGGCCAGGAATCCGCGAACCAGCTGTTGCGCCAGTGCGGGCCACCGGACCAGGCCCTGCATCGACGAGGTGAAGTGGGCGCCGGCAAGCCACCCGAGCGTGTCGCCCAGCGAGAACTCGGCAATGTGCTGGGCCGCGACAGAACGCGTGCCGTCGACGACCAGCGAGGCGAAGGCTGCGGCCATCAGCACGAAGCCCGCGGTACGGAGGATGAAGCGGATCATGGCGGCCCGTGGTCGAGAGGACCCCGGTCTATCGCGCACGGTCGGGCGCCGTAAAGCGCGTCTGCATTTCGCGGTGAACGCCGATTCGGTCATTCGGTTGCGCTCGACCGCATTCCGATGATAAGTCGCGCTTCGCGGCCTTTGTCGGTCGGCGAAGCCGCAAGCGACGGCATGGGCTCGGCGTCCGGCGCCGGCTGGAGGGGTGGCCGAGTGGTTGAAGGCGCACGCCTGGAAAGTGTGTATGCGGGAAACCGTATCGCGGGTTCGAATCCCGCTCCCTCCGCCATTCCGCCAGCTTAAGCGGCCGTATCCCCAGTTTTTATCCTTAGCTGATCAGTTCGATCCCCATACGGCCCCACATTCGTGATCGGCTTTGATGGGCCGTGGCTGGACGTTCCTGGACGTGAGCGGCGCCACCAAGGGGCCCGCTAGATCGGGTGGACGGCGCGTCCGAGCGCTTGCGTCACCTTGCGAATGTTCACGGGCTTGTCGCAGCGCACGATGTGCTTGAACCGGGGCGGGATGGACGAGGCGTCATAGCCGGTCGTGAACACGAACGGAACGCCGCGCTGCAGAAGCAAGTCAGCCGCAGGAAAAACCATCTCGCCGTCCAAGCTCACGTCTAGCACGGCACCATCGATGTGCTGCTCCGATGCGATGAGGTTCATTGCGTTGTTGAGAGTTCCCACGGGTCCGAGAACGACGGCATTGGCATCGACAAACTCGTTCTGGAGTTCGTCGGCCAGCATATACTCGTCTTCGACGACCAGTATCCGACAGTCCTGCAATGTTGACTTAGGCATATTCACCCACCTCGATCGTGCTGGCTGAAACGGGGATCGAGATGGTGCAGTGGGCACCCTCCGGCCCCAAGTTGTACGAGGTCTTCGCGCTCAGCTGGTAAGGCAATGCTCGCTCGATCAGCTCGCGCCCCTGTCCGGTCCCGCGTGGGGCGGCGTCTGACGGCGGCATTTCCACACCGCTCTCGCGCCAGTCTATGTGCAGCCAGGGCCTGCGGTCCTCGGCCGAGGGCCCGAGCCACCAAGTGATCGCGAGCCGACCCGACGCCTGACCGAGCGCGCCGTATTTCATGGCGTTCGTCGCCAACTCATGCAGCGCCATGGCCAGGGTCTGTACCGTGGACGAGCGCAGGCGTACGCCGCTCGGTCCATCCACGGTCACGCGCTCGGCGCTCCCGTCCATCGCCGCAAGCTCGGTGTCGATCAGCTCGTCGAATGTCACGCGATCGTGGTCAGCCATCCGCGACAGCAGGCCCTGGACGCGAGCGAGAGCCTCCAACCGGTCGCGAAATCGGGCGCGGAAGTCGGGCAGATCGCCGCTGGCGCGCGCCGTCTTGTCCGCCATCGACCGGACCACGCCTATCAGATTGCGCGTGCGATGCTGGAGTTCGGCGACAAGCACCTTCTGCAGTTCCTGCAACTCGCGCAGATCATGGACGTCCGTCGAAGTGCCAAGCCACTCGATGATCGTTCCCGCATGGTCCCGCACCGGCGCAGCACGCGTCTGGAACCAGCGATATTGGCCGTCATCATTCCGCCTGATCCGGTATTCGACGTCGAAGCCGCCCTGCTCGACCGCATGAGACCAGGCCTCGCGGGCGTCGGCGCGGTCGTCGGGATGAACGGCCTTCTGCCATCCGAAACCCCTGTAATCCGCGCCTTCCTGTCCCGTGTAGTCGGTCCATTGCGGGCTCGCCCAGGTCCACTCACCGCCCTCGACCGCACGCCACACCAGCTGGGGCATGCCCTCGACCAAGGTCTGGAGGCGAAGCTCGGCCTCCCGAACATCGGTGAAATCGTGTCCGATGCCGCCGATCAGCACGACCCTGCCGGCCTGGTCGGTAATTGGAAAATCGGTGTCGCGCAGCCAGCGGATCGTCCCGTCGCTCGGCCGCTGGACCCGATATTCGAAGGTGACCCGCTCGCCGGCGCCTACCCGGGCGATCGAGGCCGCAGCATGGTCGCGGTCCTCCGGCACGATCACGTCCTGCCAGTTCCGATAGTCGTCGCCGGTCAGCGCCTCTTCGCGGCTCAGGCCGTAGATCGTCTCGAATGCGGGCGTGAGATACACCCATTGCAGCGTCGCGGCATCGCGGATCCACAGGATGTCGTGCGACGCCTCGCCGAACTGACGCAGCCTCTCCTCGCTTTCGCGCAGGACCCTTTGTGCCTGACGCTGCTCCATGAGGTCGGCGGTCTGACGCGCGATCAGGTCCAGGAACCGAAGCTGTCGCTCGGTCGAACGGTGCCCGGCCGCGCGCCAATGCGTGTTCAGCATGCCGAGCTGTCCGCCCGTGCGCGACACGAGTGGTATGGCCAGCGCGGTTCGGAAACCCTTGTCAACGAGCAGAAGGCATCCGGCATCTTCGGCTTCGTCGGCGAAGTCGACAAAGGCGCGCTGGCCCGTTTCCAATGCGACGCCGCAAGCGGTCCGGCTGCTCGCATCGACAGTCCAGAATCGGTCGGTGATCGTGGGCGTGAAGTTCTGGGCCGTCAGCAGCCCGAGTGCCTTCGTGTCTGGATCATAGATCTGGACGCTTCCCGCATCCGCCTGCGCGATGGTGAGGGCAGCGGACAAGATCTCGTCGTAGATCGTCTCGACATTCTCCTCCGTGACGAGGCGCTCCGCGAGGCCTCGCAGCAACTCCGCATTCGCGAGGTCGGCGGCGAGCGTCTCCTCGCTCTCGCGCAGAGCCGCCTCCGCTCGGGCGCGCTCGACCGCCCCCCACAGCCGCTCCGCGATTTCTTCCACCAGCGTGACCTCGTTGTCGGCCCAGCGGCGCGGAACGTGCTGGTGGACGTTCAGGTTCATGACCAACCTTCCACCTAAGACAAGGGGAATGCTGAGCCCGGCCTTGACGCCGATCGCATGCAGCGCTGCCAAGTCATCCCGCGCGAAGGGTGGCTCGCCCACATCGTCGTAGCGAACGGCGCGTCCGGCACGGAGATCGTCGAGTAGCGGCCCGCCGAAATCGTCCAGGCGTAGTTCGGCGGGGTGGATCAGTGCGCCCGCGGCGGTCCAGCCTGGCCGGATGCGGGCGACACCGGCGGCCTCGTCGATGTCGGCGAACACGATGCGCGAGGCGTGCAACCGCTCGCCAAGCATTCCGATGGCCGCCGCGATGATCGCATCGGCATGGCGTTCGGCGCGCATACGGTCGCCCAGCGCCAGCAGGAAGGCCTGCCGCTCTGCACTCTCCCGCAGCGCTGCTTCTGCATCGACGGCGGCCTGGATGTCGGTCGACACCCCGACATGGCCCAGGTAGCGGCCATCGTGGCCGAGCAGCGGCTGCGCGACATTGTTGAACCAGTGCCACGCACCGTCGTGCCGCCGGATGCGATTTCGGTTTTGCCAGGAGCTTTGGTCGCGGACTGCCTTCATGTAGGTCGCGACATAGGCTTCGACATGATCGGGATGAACGAGGGACTGCCACTGCATCCCCCGGAGTTCGTCCTGCGACTTGCCCGTGTAGTCGAGGAAATACTGGTTCACGAACAGGTTCCCGCCGGCCTCATCGTTCTGCCAGATCATCGCGGGCGCGGTATCGGCGAGCGTGCGGAAGCGGTCTTCACTTTCGTTCAACTTCACTTCCGCGGCCGCCGCCTGCAGGCGCAGGATGTCGGCCTGGGCCGCCTTCCAGTCGTCGATCGACTTGGTCGTCGTTGCAACGCCGTCGCCGAGCTTGACGATCGACTGGTAGAACCAGCCGGCGAACTGCTCGTGGACATAATGACGCTCTGCCTGTTCGGGAATTCCTGTTTCGCTGACCCGCTTGAATGCCTCGAAGATACCCTCGAGGATAACTCCTGGATTTCGCTTGAGCAGACTTTCGCCACGCACCTCGCCGTATTTGCTCTCGGACGTCCTGTTGTTGAGCACCCAGATGAAATCGATGATTTCGCCCGACCGGTCGCGAACCGCCTCGAACACTTGTATCATGTCGGTCGAGGCGTCCATCGTTCCTCGTAACAGGTCGCGGCTCGCCTTGAGCTCGGCCGTGCGCGCGCTCACCAGCCGCTCCAGCCCGATGCGGTACTCGTCCTCCCTGTCTCGCAGCTGCTCAGCGGCCGTGCGGCGTGCAGTAACGTCGCTGCCCGCGCCGAACCATTCGACGATCTCGCCATCCGCTCCGAAGAGCGGGACCGCGCGGGAGAGCACCCAGCCGATGCCGCCGTCCGCGAGCCTCACGCTATGCTCCAGCTCGAACAGCGACTTGGTGCCGATCGCCTGCTCGATGGCGGCGTCGACAGCTGGCCGGTCCCCTTCCGGGATGTACTTGTCGACCCAGTTTTCGACGGGATCGGTGGTGGTATCGAGGGTTTCGCTATCGAGCTGGTACATGATCCGCCAGTCGGGGCTCATGCGGTAGACCGAATGGGTGCCGGCCGTCACCAGCGCCTGGAAGCGTTGACGGCTGTCCCGCAACGCCGCCTCGTTCCGCTTACGGTCGGTGATGTCCTTGAACAGGATGCCGACGCGATGTTCGTACGGTTCAGCGGTCCGGAAGGCGTAGACATCGTACCAGTGGCCCAATGCCTGGGCCTGCTGCTCGAACCGTTCCGGCCGGCCGGTCAGCGCGATGCGGCCGTAGGTGTCGAACCAGTGCTGCTCGTGCTCAGGTGCGAGGTCGCGCATCCGCGCGCCCACCGCGTCCGTGAGACCAGTCTGGCGCTCGAAAGCGGCGTTGGTCTCCAAGAACCGGTAATCGACGGCGCGTCCCTCGGCGTCGAACAGCACTTCCACGGTGCAGAAGCCTTCATCGATGGACTCGAACAGCGAGCGATATTTTTTCTCGCTCTCACGCAACGCGTCCTCCGCAAGCCTGCGTTCGGCTGCGATCCAGACGCGCGCGGCGACTTCTCGGATCAGGTCGATTTCGGCGTCGCTCCAGGTGTGGGGCGCGATATCGTGTGCGCCGATGCCCGCCGCGTATTCGCCATGGTGCAACAGCGGCACGTTGATGAACGCCGTGACGCCGACCGCCCGGTAAGCGGCGCGCTCGTCCTCGTTCAGCCCGGGATGGGTTTCGGTATCGGCAACCGCGATCACCTCGCCTTGGGCGAAGCCTTCAAACATCGAGCTGCCGAAGTGGCTGAGCGAGTAGCGACCCTCGAATATCATCTGAGCTGGATCGCGCTGGTGGCCGCGCTCGATCACATGCGCCCAGCTGCCGTCCGCGTCGCGCTCCACATCGAAATAGTAGATCCGGGCAAGGCCGAGTTGCTCGCCGAGAAGGCGCATTGCCGTTCGCCGGATCTCCGCCGGGTCGCTGATCGTGCGGAGCGCGTCGCTGAGCCGCAGAAGTAGGGCCTGGCGCGCCTCGCTTTCGCGCAGCTTCGCTTCCGCATGTTGCCGGTCACCGACGGCAATGCCCGTCATGTGTACCGCGATGACCTCGCCGGCCTCGCCCCGGATCGGGGTTAGGTAGGCGTCGAAGACCTCCGGCCGACCTGTCTGCGCGGGGTCGAGCGGCTGGGCTGGGACGTGCAGGCTTTCTCCGGCCAACACCCGGTCGTAGAAGGTCTCGACCTTCTTGAACTCATGCGGAAAGGCTTGGCTCAGGGGTAAGCCGAGCACATCGGGGTGACGCCGCCCATAATGTCGAGACGCTTCGTCATTGTAGAGAAAGACGCGATCCGGCCCGACAGCGAGGGAGGCCAGCTGCGGCGCCGCCAGCATCGCCTCGATGGCGCCGCACAGCCGGTCCGACCATGTCTCGAGGCTCCCCATGGGCGTGGCGGCCCAATCGAACGCGCGCACCCGATCGGCCATCTCGCCAATCGCGACGATCTTGCCCCGGCCTTGGATCCGCAAAATCTCCGTCATCACCGCCGTCACCCGATCTCCGATGAGGGACAACGCACATATCAAGGTTTTGAACCTTCCCCACGGAACGGCAGCTTACCGGACTCCGCCGGCGCACGCTGGACGGCGCTGATGGGCGCACTGCCGTCCGGCCCCTCTTCAGCTCAAGCTGGCCGCAAGGACCGAACAACTCCGCAAGTTCGAAGAAGCCGCTCGTGCACTCGGGACCGATAGCGATCCCGAGCGGTTCAAAGACCCTATCCGAAAGCTGGCAAGGACCAGGTCGCCCTAGATCAAAAAGTCTTGCTGGACCCAGCCCGAAGCCTCTGGACGTAGCTCACGAGCTCTGCAGCGCTGTAAGGCTTCGTCAAAAGAGGTGTAGACGCGAAGCGGTCCGGGATCGCTGATCGCTCGTACCCCGAGACAAACCCAAATGAGACTTGTCTGCGCTTGAACTCGTCAGCGAGCCTAAAAGCCATTTCCCCGTGAATATTGATATCCAACAGCGCCAACTCAAAACCATTTTCTCGGACGCGCCTAATAGCATCTTCAATGCTGCCTGACAGCTTGACATGGTCGGCACCATGACGCTTGAGAATGTGCTTCAGATCATCCGCAACAAAATACTCGTCTTCGATGACAAGGGCGCGAAGCCCAGCCAAGCGTTGATCGTCCGCCATTCCATGGCCTCCACATGCGGCTTTCAACACCAGTGCGACCCGCTACTGAACCGCAGCCGACTGCCCTTCATCGACGTCGGGCTCCTCGTCGGCATCCACGCCACGCTCCAGCCGAGCCTCTTCGGCGGCGTATGACTGCGCATCCTCGTCCGTGATGCCGAACCGAGCGGCGACATCGGGGGCGAAGCGTAGGAGATCGGGGCGCAGACGCAGGAGGCTGAGGCCCTTGGATTTGCCCTCCAACATCACGTCGAACGTCAGGCCCTCGGCCATGCGCATGAACGTCGCGAACTCGAACGGGTTGGTGAAGTCCGCGTGCCCAGTCCAGATCGGCGCCCGCAGCACGGTCTTCACACGGGCCGTCGCCTTCACGGGCGACTTCAGCAGTTCGGCGGACTTGCGCCTGGCCTTGCCGGCCATCGCGGAGGCGCGCTGCTGCGGGGTGATCTTCTGCTTGATCTCGCGCAGCTCCGTCCGGGGCGACGAGAAGTGAACCTTGGGGCGTACGCCGGCCGGCCACGTCGCCACAAAACGTTCCAGCGTATCCCGCATGTCCAGCCGCTCGGGGTTGAGGCACCAGAAGTGCTGGTAGTCGAACACGCACCGGACCCCCGTCCGTTCGTGGATCCACAGCACGTCGGCCGCCGAGAAGCGGATGTCGTCGTTCTCCAGGACGAGGCGGCGCTTCACGTGCTCGGGGCATTGCTCCCAGCCCTCGATCCACCGGGCGCGACTGGCATCGTGATCGTCGTACACGCCCCCGACATGCGTGATCATCACCCCCTCGTCGCCCTGCTCCATCCGGTCGAGCATCTCGGCCTGGCTCGCCAGGTCCCAGATGCTCTTCCTCGTCAGCTCTGGATCGGGCGCATTCAGGAGCACGTACTGCGAGGGGTGGAAGGAGAGCCGGATGTCGTAAGCTCGCGCCTTGGCGCCGAAGGCACGGAGTTCCGCGTCGCTGTCCGCGACCATGCCGTGGAACTGCGGCATGTCGGGGTGCGTGGCGTAGGGCGCGATGTCGGACGACAGCCGGTACATGTCGAGCCGCTCGGACTTCAGGTAGTCAAGCACGGCGTCGAGAAGCTCCAGCGAGCATTTCAGGTGCGGCCCCTTCTGCCACCGTCGCGTGTCCTGCGACGCGAGCCCCGGTTTTCCCATCACCTTCACGGGAAAGCCAAGGCGCAGGGGACGGTTCTCGTCGGTCATGCTGACACTTGTGCTTGAGGGATGCCGAGCCCCGCGACAAACCCATCCCAGTCGGCAGTTTGGAGCGCGCCGCCGGTGGCCTGGGCGTGGCCGTTGCCGTAGCGCCCGTCGGCGTTGGGCGGCCGATGCTCGGCCAGGAAGTCGATGAGGTTACGCCCAGTGGCAGAGCGCGCCGCGAAATGAACCCAGCCGGGCCGGTACCCCCGATTGGCCGCGATCACGATCTTGTCGCGAAGTCGTCCTCGCCACTGCTGCGCGATCAGCGGATGGATCTGGCACACCGAGTCGAGCTGGATGAGGGCGACGTCGCCGACGACCAGCGGCGCCACCCGCTTCGCCTGGTCCATGGCGGCGCGCACCTCCGCCTTTGCCGCGCGAAGCGCCAGGGCGTCGGCGTCCTGCCCCTTGGTGATCTCCTTGGGGCCATTCGCCCCCAACAGCAGCCGCAACGCCGGACCGGCGTCGGCCGCCGCGGTTCGCCGAGGAGCGTTGATCAGCGAGACGGCATCGCGCAGCGCAGTCTTGCCCCAGCGTCGCTGGGCTTCTGCCAATTCACAAAACCCCCCCTCCTCCGCCATGTCTCCGATGAGCCCGATGCCGGCGAGCCAAAGCAGGTCGTCCTGCTCGCCCAGGCTCCCGGCCGCCCACCAGGCCAGCAGGGCCGTCGTCGGCTCGGGTGAGAGCCCATTGCCGCTGATCGTGGTGGCGCCCTGCGGCTCGCCGGTGGGCACATGGTGGTCGATGACGATCGTCGGGCAGCCCGGCAGAACCGCCTCCAACCGGGTGCCCAGGTCGGCCAGGATCAACCCTCCGGGCTTGAGGGCGCCGATCCGCGCCGCCATGTCGCTGTCCCAGGGCGTCTCGCCTTTTCCCACGACGAGCGGCACCGCCAACCAATCGGCACGCTCCAACGCGCGGAGGAGGATGGCGGCGGCCGACAGGCCGTCCGCATCGAAATGGCTGAGGACGACGATTGGCCGGCTGCGGTCGAACGATCCAAGTCCGTCGGCCAACGCCTCGGCTGCCGCGACCCGATGGTCAGAAACGTGCGCGAGTGTTCCGATCACCTGATCAGTCACGCCCCGGCTTCGTCCGACAGGTTCGCGGTGTGACGATCGGCCCAGTGCTTTCTTTCGTCGCCACCCCAAAGCAGCCACGCGATGTACCCGGCGGATGGATCATCGTTCGAGCCCCACGCGTGCGCCTTGCCTTGCTTGTCGACGGCATGCCTTGCAAAGTAGCTGTGCATCGATTTCACGTCACCAACGTCGAGTTCGGCCCGGTCGGCAAGCTGTTGCGCCCGATGCACGCCGACCTCGGTGCCGCCGCCATTGAATTTGGCCCGAAGCTCAAGTCCGTTCTTGGCGTTCGAAGCGATCTTCTGCGTCGGCCTGAGACTGTCTGCCATGAGCTAGTCTTTTTTCAAGGCGGCTGCCTTGTGGGCAGCGCGTTTCCCGCCGTCAGTTTCCACGATGAACTCCGGGTTATCCTTCGACGCGGCAACCTTGCGAGACTTGATCATCGTAGGACTGGTGACCTTCCTCACCACCTTGCCATGTGCCTCGCCGCCGTGGCTGTTCCATTTGACCCTTTGTCCGTCCTTCGGCTCGGCATCCATGGTCCGTCTCCTCGGCCGAACAACGCTGTCACCCCGTAGCAGTTGCCCTTGGTTACGGTGCTACGTCAGTTCGTCGCGCACGCCCTCGTCCGCATGACGGCGGCTTCATGCGTCGCTCATCGTCCTGGGCGAGATCGGCCCCGGGATCGATCCTGCTTGTCGGGATCGCCTGGAGGCAACAGGGGTGCCTCCATCGCGTTGAGCTTCGACAAGCGGAGTGCTCGTCATGTTCGGTCTTTCCGATCCCAAGCCCGACCTGATCGTGCACAGCGCCAAGCCGCTGAATGCCGAACCGCCGCTGAACAGGTTGCGCAGCGGCTTCGTCACGAAGACGGCAGACTTCTATGTCCGCTCGCATGGCGACCTTCCGGACCTCGGCGCCGATACGCACAAGGTGCGGGTGACAGGCAAGGTGAAACAGCCGCTCGATCTCACCGTCAGCGTCCTGAAAGCGCGTTTCACGCCGAGGACGGTGACGGCCGTGATGCAATGCGCGGGCAACCGCCGGGCCGACATGCAGCAGGTGGAGAAGACGTCGGGCGATCCCTGGGCCCCGGGCGCCATCGGCAATGCCGAATGGACGGGCGTGCCGCTGGCCGACATCCTGCGTGCCGCAGGCGCGAGCGAAGGCGAGGACCTGCACGTCGCCTTCGAGGCCGTGGACATCGCCGAGAACGAGGGAGCCGAGGACGCGCCCTATGGCGTTTCGATTCCCATGACCAAGGCGATGTCGGGCGACGTCCTGCTGGCCTGGACGATGAATGGTGAACCCCTCACCGTGGAACACGGGGCCCCGCTGCGGATGGTCGTGCCAGGGTATGCCGGGGTGCGGAGCGCCAAGTGGGTCAGCGAGATCCGCGTGCAGGACAAGCCGTCCGACGCCTTCCAGCAGGTGAAGGACTACCTGCTGTTCCCGCCCGATATGCGCGAGGAGACACAGGATCCGACGCGCGGGACGACGATCTACGACATGCCGCTGAACGCCGCGATCTGCGAACCGGCGGCCGGTGCGAATCTGAAAGCCGGCAGGACCGAGATCAAGGGCTACGCCATCGCGACCGATCGCGCGATCATCCGTGTCGACGTGTCGATGAACGGCGGCCGGCAGTGGCAGCAGGCCACGATCGAGGACCACGGCAATGCGCGCTGGAGCTGGACCTTCTGGTCCGTGACGCTCGACATCCCTGCCGGCCAACATGAAGTCGTCGTGCGCGCGTGGGACGCTGCCGGGCAGACGCAGCCGGCGCAGCCGGACGACACCTGGAACTTCAAGGGTTACCTGAGCGCCGCCTGGCATAGGGTGCGGGTGACCGCAGCCTGAACTCGATCCCACCCGGAACCCGCATGGAACATCAGAAGAAGATCGAGGCGAGCGCGGGACGTGTCGAGGACAGCGCAGACCGGCGCACGATCCTCGCGGCCAACCGGACCGTCTTCGCGGCGGAGCGGACCTATGCGGCCTGGGTCCGCACCGCCCTCGTCGCACTGGCCAGCGGCGTCGGAGCCAAGGCAACGCTGCGAGGCGCCGTCCCCGCGTGGATCATCGTCCTTGCCGGCACCGTGCTGGTGTTGTTCAGCGCATTCTGCTTCGGAGCGGCGGTCTGGCGAGAGATCGACACCGGAGCGGGTCCGCCCCATCCCGAGGTCCGGCGGCTGCCGCGTCCTCTCCTGATCGCCGTGAACCTGCTACTCGGGCTGGTCTCGATCGCGGCGCTGATCGGCATCTGGTTCGGTTAGACCCGGGCCAGATGCCCGACACGCCCGAAGCGCCGGGTGTTGTTCCCGCCGAACCTGAACGTCAGGTTCCGCAGAACGTCCGGTAGGCGCCCGAGTCGAAGGGGGGCGGGTCGGCGTAAGCCGCAAAGGCGGGTTGGTCGTCGTAAGGGCGGCTCAGGACCTCGCCGAGCCGCCCGAAAGGGGCGAAGTCTCGGTCGTGGACGGCCGCCTTGATGGCCTCCTCCACGCGGTGGTTGCGCGGGATGTAAGCTGGATTGACGGCCCGCATCGCGGCGCGGCACTCCCGCCCGGCCCGCGGCTCCTGCGCGAGCCTGGATCGCCAACGCTCGGCCCAGCCGTCATAGGCGGTCGGATCGATGAAGAGGTCCCGGACGTCGCGGTCCCGCTCGGCATCGGCTGCCGCGTCGCACAGGCGCCGAAAGGTCAGCGTGAAGTCGGCCTTGCCGGAGGCCATGCGGTCGAAAAGGTCCTGCGCCAGCGCCAGGTCGCCGTCCCGCTCCGTGGCGAGCCCCAGCTTGCTCCTGAGGCCGTCGAGGTGGGCGGCGTGGAAGACGGGGGCGAAGGAGCCGAGGATTTCCCGACCTTGGGTCAAGGCTTCGTCCTCGGCGTCGCTCAGCAGCGGCAACAGGCATTCGGTGAGGCGCGCGAGGTTCCATTGCGCGATCCCGGGTTGGTTTTCGAAGGCGTAGCGGCCGTAGTGGTCGATCGAGCTGAAGACCGTGCCGGGATCGTAGGCGTCCATGAACGCGCAGGGACCGTAGTCGATGGTCTCGCCCGAGATCGACATGTTGTCGGTATTCATGACGCCGTGGATGAACCCGATGAGCATCCAGCGGGCGACGAGGCGCGCCTGCCGTTCGATCACGCCCTCCAGGAAAGCGCGATAGGGCTGGGCCGCCCGCGCGGCTCCGGGGTCGTGCCGCTCGATGGCGTAATCGGCGAGGCGGCGGACCGCCGCGGTGTCACCCCGGGCGGCAAAGAACTGGAACGTGCCGACGCGGATGTGGCTCGTCGCCACCCGGGTCAGGACGGCTCCCGGCAGTTCCGTCTCGCGCAGCACGGTTTCGCCCGTGGTCACGGCGGCAAGCGCGCGGGTGGTCGGCACGCCGAGCGCCGCCATGGCTTCGCTGACGAGGTATTCGCGCAGCACAGGGCCCAGCGCGGCCCGGCCGTCACCGCCTCGCGAGAACGGCGTGCGGCCCGAACCCTTGAGTTGGATGTCCCGACGGATGCCATCTCGGCCGATCAGCTCACCCAGCAGGATGGCCCGGCCATCGCCCAGTTGCGGGGTGAAGTTGCCGAACTGGTGCCCCGCATAGGCCGTCGCGATCGGGTCGGCACCAGACGGAACGGACTGGCCCGCCAGCACCGCTATGCCTTCGGGCCTTTCGAGTTCGTCGGGATCGAGCCCGAGCTGGCGGGCGAGTTCCCGGTTCAGCTTGATCAGATGCGGTTCGGACGCGCTCGACGGCAGTACGCGAGCGTAGAACGAACTCGGCAGCCCCGCGTACGAATTGTCGAAGGCAATACGAGCCATAGCGAATGACCCTTCAATAATGGTTGGATCGGTGGACGGACCCGGCACCATGTCGATGGGCGCAACGGATCCGTCGGGTTGACTGACGAACTGGTATGGCTGGAGGGCGTGCGCAAGGTTCCGCGTCTCCGATCGATGACGGTGGCGCTTGCTCTCGCGTGCCGATCGGACGCGCCGTGGCAAGGATGGTTGCCGTTCACTTCGCAAACGAAAGCCCCGCGGCCTCCCGGCAAGGGCGCTCGATGGTCCGATGGAGGATGGCGCACCCGAGAGGACGAACCGGGAAAACCTATGAAGTTGAGGGCGCCCTTGCCCCGTGTAGCCGCCGGTCGCGACCGCCACGGCGCGAGCCCGCGCGGCGCTACCCGGCGTATACACGCGGAAAGCAGGCGCCGTCCTTGGCGCCACTTGGATCCCAGGTGCAACCATGAAGCGGACTGGCTGCAACTGCTCCCACTAAGTGGTACAAATTCTGCTCTAACGAAAAAAGGGCCGCCGCAAGCGCCCGATCAGAGGAGGCACACGCGTGAGCATTCACCGCAATCTCTACGGTTTCGCTCCCAGGACGTTGGCGTTCGGAGCTCTGGGCATGGCGGCGCTCGCCGCGGCTCTTCCGGCCAAAGCAGCCGAGAAAGAGGTCACCTTCGCGTACCAGGACATGGTGGTGCCGTTCCGCGTCGTCATGCAGAGCGGCGCCATCGAGAAGGCCACCGGCTACAAGGTGACCTGGCGCAAGTTCGGCGGCGGCGGCGACGTCATCCGCGCCATGGCGTCGGGCAACGTCGCGATCGGCGAGGCGGGGTCGAGTCCGATCGCGGCCGCGGCCTCGCAGGGGCTCCCGGTCGAGCTGTTCTGGATCCTCGACGACATCGCCGACGCCGAGCAACTCGTGGCGCGCGACGGCACCGGCATCACCGACGTCAAGGGCCTCAAGGGCCACACGGTGGCGACACCCTTCGTATCGACCTCGCACTATCAGCTGATGTACGCGCTGCAGAAGGCCGGCCTGTCGCAGACCAACGTCAAAGTGCTGAACATGCGCCCGCCCGAGATCGCGGCGGCCTGGGAGCGGGGCGACATCGACGCCACCTTCATCTGGGATCCTGTGCTGGCCAAGGTGAAGGCGAACGGCAAGGTGATCGCGTCCGCGGCCGAGATCGCCAAGGAGGGCCGCCCCACCTTCGACGGCCTCGTGGTCGACAAGGCCTGGGCCGACGCCAACAAGCCCTTCATGACGGAGTTCGTGAAGCTGCTGGCCCAGGGGGACGCCGATTACGAGAGCCACAAGGCGACCTGGACACCCGACAGCGAGCCCGTGAAGGCGGTGGCGAAATGGACCGGCGCCACGCCGTCCGACGTGCCGGCCGGCATGGCGGCGTACCGCTTCCCGACCCTGTCGCAGCAAGCCTCCGCGACCTGGCTCGGCGGGGGCGCCGCGATGGCGCTGAAGAACACCGCGGACTTCCTGAAGGAACAGGGCAAGGTGCAGGCACTGGCCCCCGACTACGCCGCCTACGTCACGGACGAGTTCGTCAAGGCGGCCGAGAAATAGGCCACAGCAAGCCACCCGAGGCGGGTCCGCCCCGCCTTTCTGCAGCTCGACCCGGATGGATGCCCATGCTCGAGATCCGCGACGTCAGCCTGCGTTACGGCGAAGGAGAGAGCGGAACCGTCGCGCTGTCCCATGTCTACCTGTCGATCGCACCGGGCGAGTTCGTCGTGGCGCTCGGGGCGTCGGGCTGCGGCAAGACCACGCTGCTGTCGTGCATCGCGGGTTTCCTGATGCCGACGATGGGCGAAATCCGGCTCGATGGAGTGCCGGTCAGGGGCCCCGGCGCCGACCGCGGCGTGGTGTTCCAGAAACACGCCCTCATGCCCTGGCTCGACGTGCGCGACAACGTCGCCTTCGGCCTGAGGATGCGGGGGATGCCGGCCATCGAGCGCCGCCGCATCGCCACCGAGATGCTGGGCTTTGTGGGTCTCGCCGATGCTGCGGCGCGCAAGATCTACGAACTGTCGGGCGGCATGCAGCAGCGCGTCGGCATTGCCCGGGCTCTCGCCAGCGACCCGCGCGTGCTCCTGATGGACGAGCCGCTCGGCGCGCTCGACAGCTTCACGCGCGGCCAGTTGCAGGAGTTGATCCTGCGGATCTGGCACCGCACCGGCAAGATGGCTTTCTTCATCACGCATGACGTCGAAGAGGCCATCTTCCTCGCCACCAAGCTCGTCGTCATGAGCCCACGCCCGGGGCGCATCGTCGAGACGCTCGAGCTCGGCTTCTCGCGCCGCTTCGTCGGGGGCGAGACCGCGCGGGCCATCCGCGCCGACCGTGATTTCATCGGTACCCGCGAGCGCGTGCTCGATCGGGTGCATCACCGCGACGCCCTGACGGCCGAGGAGGTCTGAGATGAGCATCACGTCCGGTGACTTGCCGCACGATACGGCGCTCGACCTCGCGGCGGCCGGCGACCTGCCGCCCGCCGCGGTCGACATGCCGGTGGCACAACCTGAACGCCCTCGGCCCGAGGTGCGGCACGCGCTGCCGAACGGCAACCCGCGGGCAAGCGTGCCAGCCCTCAGCGTCGCCACCGTGCTGGTCCTTCTCGCGCTCTGGATGGCCGCGACGTCGACGGGCTGGGTGAAGCCGCTGTTCCTGCCCGGCCCGAAGGCCATCCTCTTGGCCCTCGAACAGGCCTGGACCGGCGATTTCGACGGCAACCCGCTCACCACGCAGATCCTGGCGAGCCTCGCCCGCGTGATCGGCGCCTTTGCGCTGGCGTCACTGGTGGGCATTCCGGCGGGGCTCGCCATGGGGGTGAGCCGGCACGCCCGCGAGGTACTCGACCCGGTCATCGAATTCTACCGTCCCCTGCCTCCGCTGGCCTACCTGCCCCTCATGGTGATCTGGTTCGGCATCGGCGAGACCGCGAAGGTGCTGTTGATCTTCCTCGCCTGTTTCGCCCCTGTGGCGCTGGCGACGCGCGCCGGCGTGCTGTCGGCCTCGACCGACCAGGTCAATGCGGCCCGCTCGATGGGCGCGAGTCGACTGCAGGTCCTGCTCCACGTAGTGCTGCCCGCCGCGACCCCCGACATCCTGGTGGGCCTCAGGATCGGCATGGGGGTCGGCTGGACCACGCTGGTGGCGGCCGAGATGGTGGCGGCCAATGCGGGCCTCGGCCAGATGGTGCTCAGCGCGTCCAACTTCCTGCGCACCGATGTCGTGATCATGGGCATCCTGGTGATCGGGTTTTTCGCCATCCTGTTCGAGTTCGGCATGCGCTGGCTGGAGCGGCTGCTGGTGCCATGGAAGGGAAAGGCGTGAGGGAGCGGGCGAGCGTGGGAGTCGGACTGGAGAGCTGCATCGGACCGGTTCAGATCGCCGAAAACCATGCGGGACCTTCAGAGGCGGGAAGCGTCAAGGGCGAATTCACCGGGAGGCCGTATCGTCCGGGGTGGGGCGGCTGCGCTCCTTCCTGGCCATGCCCGGGCCGATCGATGCCGGGCTCCCGCATCGGTCGAGACGCTTCACGCCGCGGTCGAGGCGTCACGCCGTCTCGAAGGCCGCTGCTGCGCCGCCTCGAACCCCGGGCCGAGGAGGTGCGGGATCTGGGCGGGCGTATCGGCGACCGCGATGCCGACCGCTTCGAGCGCCTGCCGTTTCCCTGCGTAGGTGCCGACCGCCCCTGAGACGATGGCGCCGGCGTGCCCCATTTTCTTGCCGGGCGGCGAAGCGCGTCCGGCGATGAAAGCGACGATCGGCTTGCTCATGCCGGCCGCGTATTCGGCCGCCTCTTCTTCCATGGAGCCACCGATCTCGCCCACCATCACGACGGTCCGGGTGCGTTCGTCGCGGTCCAGGGCGACCAGGGCCTCGCGCGTCGTCGTGCCCACCATGGGGTCTCCGCCGATCCCCACGAAGGCCGACTGGCCGATGCCGGCCCGCGTCAGGTTCAGGCAGACCAACGTGCCGAGGCTGCCGCTGCGCGAGATGACGCCGACGGTACCCGGCCGGAAGATGTTCGCGTTGTGACCCGGCATGATGCCGACGAATCCCTCACCCGGGGTGACGAGACCCGCCGTATTCGGGCCGACGATGCGGGTGCCGTGACGCCCGGCCGCGTGGTGGATGGCCATGACGTCGCGGACAGGGATGTGTTCGGTCAGGATCACCACGGTCCTCGCGCCGGCCGCGATGGCATCGAGCGCCGCAGCCTTGGCGGCGGCGGGGGGAATGAACAGCACGGCCCAGTCGAACGGCGTCTCGGCCATGGCGCCCCTGGCGGTCTCGTAGACCGGCAGCCCCAGATGCCGCTCCCCCGCCCGCTTCGGATTGACGCCGGCCACGACGTCCGTGCCGCACGCCATCATCTTCTCGGTCCAGAAGCTGCCCTGCTTGCCCGTGATGCCCATGACGAGGACGCGGGTGTGCTGGCGATAGATGATCATCGCGCCGCCTCCACGGCGGCCCGGACCGCGTCTTCCATGAGGTCGAACGGCTCCACGCCGAGGCCGTCGCGCACGAGGCGCACGGCGTCCTCCTCGCCGGTGCCGTGGATCGAGAAGAACACCGGCACGCCGGGCTTCAGCTTCCGCCAGGCCTCGACGACGCCTTCGGCCATGACGTCCGTGCGGGCGAAGGCTCCGCAAAAATTGACGACGAGGCTTCTCACGCCGGGGTTGGACAGCACGAGGCGCAGCGCGATCTCGGATTTCGTGTAGGCCTCGCCGCCGATCTCGAGGAAGTTGGCCGGGCGGCCGCCGTAATGGCCGATCACGTCCATGGTGGTCATCGTCAGGCCTGCCCCATTGGCCAGCACTCCGACATCGCCGTCGAGCTGGATGTACTTCAGCCCGCTCGCGGCCCCGTCGCGCTCCAGCGCCGTCAAGGTCTCGGCTGCCGCCACCGCGGCGAGGTCCACCTGGCGAAAGGCCGCGGCGTCGTCGATGGTCAGCTTGCAGTCGAGCGCCACCACACGCCCGTCGCCCAGCAGCGCCAGCGGGTTCACCTCGATCAACTCGGCGTCGGCGTTGCCGGCCGCCCGATAGAGCGCCGCCAGGACGTCCGCGACGGGCGCTTCGGCTCCCGACAGGTCGAGCCCCTGCAGGATGCTGCGGGCGATCGCGGCGTCGAACCCCCGGTCGAGGTCGACGAGATGGCGCCGCAGTGCCGCGGGTTGGTGGGCCGCCACCTCCTCGATCTCCATCCCGCCCTCGGTCGAGAACAGCACGAGGGGGCGGCGGCTCACGCTGTCGACCAGCACGGCCGCATAGAACTCGCGGGCGATGTCGGCCCGCTCTTCAAGGAGAACCGACGCGACCCCGTGACCGTCGATCGTCATCCCGAGAATGTCGCGGGCCGCGGTGCGCGCAACTTCGGCCGAACTCGCGACCTTGATGCCGCCCGCCTTGCCGCGCTTGCCTGTGGGCACCTGCGCCTTGACCACACACGGGCCGAGTTCCGCGAAGGCCACGGCCGCGGCATCCGCCGTCTCGCACAGGACGCCGCGCGGCACCGGGATACCGGCGGGCGCGAGGATCCGCGCCTTGGCGACATGTTCCAGGAAGTTCATTCCGCACCCTCCGCATGGCCGATCCGGTCCCAGTGCGGCCCGAACAGATCGCGCTCGCTCGGCCTGTCTTCGGCGATCGGAGTCACGAGATGCGTGACGTTGAGGAAATGCCGGTAGCTCAGGTTGTCCGAGATGCTGTTCTTCTGCCAGGAGCCGCAACCCATGCTGAGCGTGAAGCCGAGCCCGGAGTTGAAGCCCCCGCCGTTGCCGAACGTGTGGGCGAAATTGACCAGCACGCGGACGACGTCGAGATCCTCCGCGAGTTCTCGGGCATGGTCCATGTTCTCCGTATGGATGCCGCAGGAATGTCCCTTGCCCTGGTGCTCCAGGATCTCGCGCAGACGCGCCTTTGCGTCTTGGAAGTCGCGGGCCCGGTAGACCGTCAGCACGAGACTGAGCTTCTCGCCCGAGAACGGGTAGCCTTGACCGACCTCGGTTTCAGCGACCAGGAAGAACTTGGCTCCCCTCGCTGCGGACGACAAACCAAAGGCATCGGCCAGAACGCCGGCGTCGCGCGCGATGAGATCGCGATTGAGCTTGTCCTTGACCCAGAGCCTGTCGGCGATCCGTCGCTTCTCGTCCACGTCGCAGAGATAGGCGCCCGCCCGTTCCAGCGCCGCGATGGCGCGATCGTAGACCGCGTCGACGACGACGATGGCGTTCTCCGACGAACATGAGGTCGCATTGTCGAAGATCTTGGATTCGCAGATCTTGCGGGCTGCCTCGTCGAGATCGGCGGTCTCGTCGATCAGCACGGGTACATTGCCGACCCCGACGCCGATCGCCGGGGTGCCGCTCGCGTAAGCGCGTCGTACGTTGTCCTGCGACCCCGTGACCACCACGAGGTCGCAGGCCTTCATCAGCGCCTCCGTCGACGCCTTGGTGATCGGTGGGGGCAGGATCTGCACGAGATCGCGCGGCAGGTCGATACGCTCCAATTCTTCCCGCATGAGTTCGACGGCGCGGGCCGTCGTGCGATAGCCCAGGGGCGAGGGTGCGATCACGATGGCGTTGCGGGCCTTGATGGCCATCATGGCCTTGTTGACCGGGGTGGCGCCTGGATTGGTGGAGGGTGTCACTGCCCCGATCACGCCCATGGGCTTGGCGTATTTGACGATGCCCTTGACATGATCCTCCTCGATGATCCCGACCGAGCGGCCGCGCAGAAGGTCGCGAAGGGTGCCGAACGTCTTGCGTTGCTTCTTGCGTATCTTGTCCGCGACGTTGCCGAGCCCCGTATCGGCCACCGCCAGCGCGGCGAGTTCGCGGGCATGCTCCGGACGGTAGAGCGACCAGGCGAGCGCCCGCACGGCCGCGTCGGTCGTCTGCTGATCGGCCTCGGCGAAATGCTTCTGAGCCGCACGGGCCCGCGCCATCACGGCCTCGACGGCGGCGGCCTCGACGGTCGACGACGGGCCGGGGGGCGCCGAGGCTGCGAGGGCTAGGGACATGGCCGATCCTTTGGTGGTGTGAGGTGGGTCAGAGATGTGCGAAGCCGTCCGCCCTCCGCGGCGATCAAGCGACCGGTCTGGCGGGCCAGTTCGGGGTCGGAGCTGGGATCAGGGCTTCGGCCTCGTCCACGAAAGGCTCGTCGGGCCGCATGAACAGGGCCAGCACGGCGCCGACGAGCAGCAGGCCCAAGGACGCCACGAAGGGCAGGTCCCACCGGCCTGTCGCGTCGATCACCGCCCCGAAAACGACCGGGGAGATCATCCCGGCGAGCCCGAAGCCGAAGTTCATGAAGCCGCTCGCCGTTCCCGCGTGCTGGGGCGCGATGTCCATCGGCACCGCCCAGATCGGGGCCACGATCAGTTCGGCGAAGAAGAAAGCGCCGCTGAGGCAGATCGCGACCGTCACGAGATCCGTCACCAGGATGACGGGCAGCATGCACAAGAACGCGCCGAGGAATCCGACCACGATCACGCTGACTCGCGCCTTCGACACACTGCCGGTGCGGCGCAGGATGCGGTCACTGACGATGCCCCCAACCGTGTCCCCGATGACGCCGGCGAAGAAGACGCCGGACGCGAAGATCGCCGACTTGCCGATGTTCAGATGGTATTGATGAAGAAAGAACGACGGGATCCAGTTCAGGAACAGCCAGAGGGTCCAGCCGTAGCAGAAATCCGTCAAGGTGACGGGCAGCATCCGCTTCAGAAGACGGCGCCACGGCACCGATCTGCGCTTCGCGATCTCAGCGACGCTCGGCAGCACCGCGATCTCGCGCTCGGTGATGTGCTTGTGTTGGCGCGGGTCGTCGCGGAAGTAGAACCACCATAGGACGACCCACGCAAAGCTGATCACCCCAACGACGATGAAGGAGCCGCGCCACGACATGGCCGTGATCAGTATCGCGACGATCGGCGGCGTCAGTGCATTGCCCAGACGCGAGAAGGAATGGGTAATGCCCTGCGCGAAGCCTCGGCGGTCCGCCGCCATCCAGTTCGAAAGAGCGCGCGTGGCTGTCGGAAACGCCGAGCCCTCGCCGACGCCGAGAAGGAACCGAACCGCCACCAGCGACATGGCTCCCTCGACGAAGCCCATCAGCACCGTGGCGGCCGACCAGATCGTCCCGCAGATGAGAAGCGTCATCCGGGGCCCGAGCCGGTCTCCCAGCCAACCGCCCGCGATCTGGAAGAAGGCGTAAGGATATGCGAAAGCCGAGAATGCCAGCCCGAGTTCCACGTTGGACAGGCCGAGCTCCTTCTGCATCGCCGGCGCCGCAGTGCCGATGTTGACCCGATCAATATAAGTGATCAGATACATCAGACAGATGATCAGCAACACTCGGTCGCTCGCTTTGAAGCGGCCTGAACCAAGCATTTAGCCCTCCCTCGATCCAGGCGCGGAACATCGTCGACCCAGCGTACAAATCCACGCGGCAGTCGATCTCGTCGTCCAACGCCTCGCAGGCGTTCCCAAACCCTGTCTGGATGCAGCCGTCCTCAAGCCTTCGAGGCCTGCGCGCCGTCATCTCGAGCCTGCAGGGTAGCTGTTGTGATTTGTGAGCGGAAATCTATTGTCTGCATCCTGGCCATTCAGGACATTGATGGACATGGTTCCGGACCTCGAGATCCCACTGCTGCGGACGTTCATCGCCGTGAACGATACCGGGAGCATCACCCTGGCCGGTCGCCAGGTCGGGCGCACCCAGCCGGCCGTCACACACCAGATGCAGCGGTTGGAGAAGGCCCTGGGCAAACGCCTCTTCGAGGGTGACAGGAGAAGCGTCGCGCTGACTCGCGAGGGTGAGATGCTGCTCGGCTACGCCCGCACGCTGCTGGAGCTCAACGACGATATTCGCGACCGCTTTCAGGCTCCCGACGTAGCTGGCCACGTCCGGCTGGGGGTCCCGGATCTTTATGCGTCCTTTCTGCTGCCCCTCGTCCTCAGTTGTTTCTCCCGGGCTTATCCCCACGTCGAGATCGAGATGCGATGCTCTCGGAGCGTTCACCTGCACGCAGCTTTGGCGCGGGACGAGATCGACATCGCGCTCATGACGCGCCAGGTCGAGTTCGGCGGCGGACAGGTCGTGAGGGAGGAGGCGCTGATCTGGGTGGCGGCCCACGATGCGCCGGTGGAATCCCGAACGACTCTTCCGCTGGCATTGCTGCCCGTCGGCAGCATCTACCGCCAGCACGCCATCGAGGCCCTGGGCCATGCCGGTCGGCCTTGGACGATCGCAGCGGTGTGCGACAGCATTGCCGGCCTGCAGGCCGCCGTCTATGCCGGCCTGGCGGTCTCGATCTTCCCGCTTTGCGCGCTCTCGTCGCACGTTCGCCGCCTCGGCCCGGCTGAAGGTCTGCCCGACCTGCCCAGGCTCGACATCGTGCTGCAGCGCAAGCCCACCGGCATCAGCCCCGCGGCCGAACATCTGGCCCAATACATGATCGCCGAGTTGCACAATGCGCCACCCTGACAATGCTGCCATGCAGCATAGATGGTCGATTCGTTTTGCGCCACAGCATGGGACAGGATAGACGACGACAGCTGGAATCCAGGGTGCATGAACAGATTTCACCAACTGCGCGAGATGCTGCCGGTCGCCTTGCTGTTCTACCTGATGGTGGGGCTTGCGCACTGGCCTACAATTCATGTGCAACAGCACATGGATCTCGGCTTTTCGGCCGAGGGGACCCTGGCAGGTCTGAAATGGCATATGCTCCAGATTGCCCGTAACGAGCGCAACGAAGCTTTCCCGTTCTATCCCGGCAACTGATCGCGATCAGACATGACGGCCTGCGAGCCGCGGGCGCGAATAGGCCGCCGGTGGAGGGGTGTCGCGTCCTAGGCGCCTGAATGGATGGCTTGCTGGGCCTCAACGTCCTACACGCCCGCGAAGCATTGACACCTTGCCACTTCGCTGTTTCATTGGAACGTATCGTACCGTAAAGCGAGACAAAGATCTTGTTGCGGTGCGGGTTCCGGCGCGGGAGGATCGCATGCAGCAGGCAGACTTCGACTATATCGTCGTCGGCGGCGGCACGGCCGGATGTGTGCTGGCCAATCGGCTGTCCGAAGATGGGCGCCGCAAAGTCCTGATGCTGGAGGCGGGACCGAGGGACCGCTCGCTTTGGATCCACCTTCCCATCGGCTACGGCAAGACGATGTTCCACAAGACGCTGAACTGGGGGTTCTATACGGACCCTGAGCCGACCATGCACGATCGGCGGATCTACTGGCCCCGTGGCCGCACCTTGGGCGGATCGAGTTCGATCAACGGTCTGATCTTCATACGGGGTCAGGCGGCAGACTACGACCACTGGGCCGAGATCGGCAATTCCGGATGGTCGTGGCGGGACGTGCTGCCCTACTTCGTGCGTTCCGAACACAATACCCGAGGCGCCAGCCCGGCGCATGGTGCCGATGGTCCGCTCTGGTGTTCCGACATCCAGGACAAGAACGAACTCATCGACAGGATCATCGAGGCGGCCGTGGAACTCGGGGTGCCGCGGACCCACGACTTCAACGCCGGAGACCAGGAAGGGGTCGGCTACTACCAGCTCTTCACCCGGCATGGCTGGCGGTGCAGCACTGCGGCAGCCTACCTCCGTCCGGCCCGGCACCGCGCCAACCTGCGGGTCGATGTCGATGCTCATGCGGTCGGGCTGGTCCTGGAAGGGCGGCGCGCCGTGGGCATCCGTTACCGGCAAGGCGACCGGATGTGCGAAGCGCGTGCGGCGCGGGAGGTGGTGCTCGCCGCGGGTGCTCTGCAGAGTCCGCAACTGCTCCAGCTGTCGGGCATCGGTGCGCCCGCGGACCTCGCCCGACACGGCATCGGGGTGGTGCACGATCTGCCCGGTGTGGGCGAGAACCTCCAGGACCACCTGCAGGTCCGGCTGATGTATAAGATCGCGAAACCGATCACGACCAATGACGAGCTTGGCTCGCTCATGGGCAAGGCCCGGATCGGGATGCAATGGCTGCTGAAGAAGACCGGACCACTCGCGGTCGGCATCAATCAGGGCGGTCTTTTCACGCGCGTACTGCCGGAATCGGCGACGCCCGACGTGCAGTTCCACTTCGCGACCCTGTCGGCGGATCTCGCGGGTGCCAAGGTGCACGCCTGGTCCGGCTGTACGTTCTCCGTGTGCCAGCTCCGGCCCGAGTCCCGCGGCAAGGTGGAAGTCCGGAGTCCCGACCCGTTCGAGTCGCCGTCCATCAAGGCCAACTATCTCGCGGCGGAGACCGACCGCCGATGCACCGTCGAGGGGATGAAGTTCGCGCGCCGCCTCGCCGCCACACCCGCACTGCGATCCCTGGTGGCGGGAGAGTACAAACCCGGGCCGGACCTGCAGGGCGACGACGCCCTGCTCGACTATGCACGAACCGCCGGCGCCACCATCTTCCATCCCTCCGGCACGTGCAAGATGGGTACGGACAGCATGGCGGTGACCGACGCCCGATTACGCGTCCACGGCATCGCCGGCCTGCGTGTCGTGGATTGTTCGATCATGCCGACGCTCGTTTCCGGGAATACCAGCGCGCCCGCCGTCATGATCGCCGAAAAGGCTTCGGACATGATCATCGAGGACGAGAGGGCCGCATCCGTCGGCGGCGGGTCGGCAATCAGGTCGGCCGCCGCCGCCGCGCCTGTCCAGCCGGCTCTCAACTGAACGACCCGACTTCGCGCAACAAGCGCTCGTTCGCAAACCCTCTCGCGTCGAAGAGGGATGAATCATCATGATGGGAGGACGGTCATGCCAAGGCTGAAACAGGAACAGGTCGGGCCGGCAAAGGGCAACGCCCTCGGGCGCGTGGTCGCAGCCTCGCTGATCGGGGCTACCATCGAGTGGTACGATTTCTTTCTGTACGGAGTCGTGGCGGGTATCGTTCTCAACAAGCTGTATTTTCCGACGAGCGACCCCCTGGTGTCGACGTTGCTGGCCTACGCGACCTTCGCGGTCGGTTTCGTGACGCGGCCGCTCGGCGGCGTCATCTTCGGTCACTTCGGAGACAAGGTCGGCCGCAAGAGCATGCTGGTCATCACGCTGATGCTGATGGGGGGCGCGACCTTCCTGATCGGGCTCGTGCCCAGCTACGCGCAGATCGGCATCGCGGCTCCGATCCTGCTCCTCCTGCTGCGTATCTTCCAGGGAATCGGACTCGGTGGGGAATGGGGCGGCGCCGTGCTCATGGCCTTCGAATATGCCCCGCCTGAGCGCCGCGGGCTCTACGCCAGCATCCCACAGATCGGGCTGGCCATCGGCCTATGTCTCGCCTCGGGCATCGTGGCGGCCCTGTCGTTCGGCTTGAGCGAGGCGCAGTTCCTGGCCTGGGGATGGCGCTCGGCGTTCCTGCTCAGTGCCGTGCTGGTGCTGGTGGGCGCCTACATCCGCCTCAACATCATGGAAACGCCGGAGTTCGAGAGGGTCAAGCGCGACAACCGGGAGGCCGCGATCCCGTTCGTGTCGATGCTGCGCGATCACCCGAAGTCGGTGCTGGCCGGGATGGGCGCCCGCATGGTCGACGGTGTCGTGTTCAACGTCTTCGCGGTCTTTGCGATCGGCTATCTCACCCAGACGCTGCACGTGTCGCGCACCCAGGCGCTGCTCGGTGTGACGATCTCGGCCCTGGTGATGTGCGCCACCATCCCGTTCTTCGGCTGGCTTTCGGACCGCCTCGGGCGAACACAGGTCTATGCTTGGGGGTCGATCATCACGGGCCTGTCGGCGTTTCCGGCGTTCTGGATCTTCGTCAACTACCCCCAGGACATCGACGCGATCTGGCTCGCCATGGTGGTTCCGTTCGGCATTCTGTATGCGTCGGTATATGGCCCCGAAGCAGCGTTGTTCTCGGAGCTGTTTCCTGCCCGGGTCCGTTACACGGGCATCTCCTTCGTCTATCAATTCTCAGGGATCTTCGTGAGCGGGCTGACGCCCATCGTCGCGACCGCCCTGCTGCAATATTCCGGTGCCGACAGGCCCTGGCTCGTCTGCGCCTACTGCACCCTCTCGGGTCTGATCAGCGCCCTGTCGGCCGTTTGGATCAGACGCTTCGCAGCCAGGACCGCTCTCGATTCGGCCCACCGGGCGGAATCGTCCCGCCCCGGCGCATCGGCCGAGGCTTCTTGGCGCGCCACCATCCGATAGGATCGGGCTGCGAGACGCTCGATCGGGTTGGCTTGGGCTCAAAGGAGGTTCACCGAGCAGCGGCCGCGCTCCATCTCGGGCCGCGGTCTCGCGGTGGGCCAGGGTTTGAAGACTCGCGGTCCAGGATAGCTGCGACCGATCACGAGCCCATCATGACTCGCCCACGACCCAGGGTGCGCTGCAACGTCGATTTCGGTATCCTGTTCAGGCAATTCGGCGGAAAATCTCGGTTTTGCTTCGAATCTGTCTTGGAACATGGAACAGGTCTCGATATCATGGAAGACGTCCTGGAGTCCTCCCCCGCGCTCAAGGCTTTCGGTCTCCTGGAAACGATCGCGGCCATGGACCATGCGCCGACACTCGCGGAATTGACCGAGACCGCGAACCTTCCGAAGCCGACCCTGCACAGGTGGCTGTCCATGCTCGAAGGCGCTGAATTGATCCGACGATTGCCGGACGGCCGTCGCTACGAACTCGCGGCGCGCGCGACATCGCTCGCTTTCGCCATCCTGTCGAACAGTCCTGGCTCCCTTCAGCGGCATCAGATCATTCAGGGCGTCGTCCGGAGACTGAGCGAGTCCTGCAACTTCACGGTCCTGCAGGGGAGCGAGGTCGTCTACCTCGACCGCGTCGAGGCGACCCTGCCCTTGCGCGTGGCCTTCCAGAAAGGCTCTCGCGTTCCTGCGCATTGCTCGGCAAGCGGCAAGCTGTTTCTGGCCCTGATGCCGTCTGCCAGGCGCGAGAGGCTGCTCTCCACGCTGCCCCTCGATCGACACACCACGAATACGCTCGCGGATGCCGGAGCGCTCCGGGCTGAACTGCAGCGCATACGCGGCCAGGGCTACGCCTTCGATGACGAGGAGTTCCTGTCGGGACTGTTCTGCATCGCCGTGCCGATCAAGGACAGGACGGGTCGCGAATGCATCGCGGCGCTGGCGCTGCAAGCGCCCGTGGTCCGCCTCTCACGCCGGAATGCAGCCGAGCGCCTGCCGGTGCTGTTCGAAGCAGCCGAAGCCTTGGCGGCCACGCTGACGTGACAATCGCGGACCGACGGGAGACATCCAGGATGACGATGCTGCAGACGAGTGTCCCCTTTCCGAGACTCGGCGTGCTGTCGGAGTCGGCCCGGGCCTGCGGTCCGCTCCGCGTCGGCGTGGTCTACCCCCTCGACGCGACCGCCTTGGCTGCGGCGGTCGAGGCTCATGAAAGAGGTTTCATCGAACCGCTCCTGATCGGCCCGGGCGCGCTGCTCCGTGAAGTCGCGATCGCGGCGGGAATAGATCTGACCGGCATCGAGGTCGTGGAAGCGCCCGACGCTTCGTCGGCGGCCCGTAGGGCGGTCGGCCTGGCCGGTGCAGGTGAGATAGGGGCCCTCATGAAAGGCTCCTTGCATACGGACGAACTGCTTGGCGCCGTGGTGGGCCGCGACAGTCCGCTCCGTATGGGACGCCGGGTAAGCCACGTCTTTTGGTTCGATTGTCCAGCCTATCACAAACCGCTCATGCTGACCGACGCCGTCGTCAACATCGCGCCCAGTCTCATGGAAAAGGCAGATATCGTCCGTAACGCCATCGACCTCGCCCACCGTCTCGGCATCTCCACGCCCAAGGTCGCCGTGCTGGCCGCCGTCGAAACCATCAACCCCTCCCTTCCCTCGACCATCGATGCCGCGGCGCTCTGCAAGATGGCGGATCGCGGGCAGATCACCGGCGCCATCCTCGATGGGCCGCTCGGCTTCGACAATGCGGTTTCCGCCGTATCAGCCAGCACCAAGGGCATCGTGTCGCTGGTGGCTGGGGAGCCCGACATCCTCGTCGTCCCGAACCTCGATACCGGCAACAACCTCTACAAGTCGCTTGTCTATCTCGGTGGTGCCGCCTGCGCCGGCCTGGTGCTCGGCGCCCGTATCCCGGTCATTCTGACGAGCCGCGCTGATTCCAGGCAGGCACGTGTGGCGTCCTGCGCCCTGGCGGCTCTGGCATGCGGGACCGCCCGCGTGCACTGAGCGGTCTGCGCAGGGGTGCGGGCCGCCAAGACGACTGGCCATTACCTGTGGACGCTATCCGTTATAATGAAACGCGCTGTGTCGAATACTGAGATTCGTTGCGAAGCTGATCGACGTATGGCAATGGTGTGAAGTGGAGCGAAGCGATCCTGCGTTAAGCAGGGTCGCTCGCTCGGACGGGAGGACGGCGCGATGAGGATGACGACCGAAGAAGCCTTCGTGAAGGTCCTGCAGATGCACGGCATCGAGCATGCCTTCGGGATCATCGGCTCTGCCTTCATGCCGATTTCCGACCTCTTCCCCAAGGCCGGCATCACGTTCTGGGATGTGGCGCACGAGACGAACGGCGGACTGATCTGCGACGGCTACACGCGTTCGACCGGGAAGGTCGCCATGGCGATCGCCCAGAACGGGCCCGGCGTCACGGGTTTCGTGACGGCCGTGAAGACGGCGTACTGGAACCACACGCCCATGCTCCTGGTCACCCCGCAAGCAGCCAACAAGACCATAGGACAGGGCGGTTTCCAGGAAGTCGAACAGATGGCGCTGTTCCGCGACATGGTCTGCTACCAGGAGGAGGTTCGCGACCCGTCGCGGGTCGCCGAGGTTCTGAACCGCGTCATCCTGAAAGCCAAGCGTTTGTCCGCCCCGGCACAGATCAACATCCCGCGGGACTTCTGGACGCAAGTCATCGACGTCCCTCTGCCGGCGATCGTCGAATTCGAGCGCCCGGCCGGTGGCGCCAAGGCCGTGGCGGAAGCCGCGCGACTGCTGTCGGCCGCGAAATTCCCGGTGATCCTGTCGGGAGCCGGTGTGGTTCTGGGCAATGCGATTCCCGCCTGCGCGGCGCTGGCCGAACGACTCGATGCTCCGGTCTGCAACAACTACCAGCATAACGACAGTTTCCCGGGCAGCCACAGGCTCGCGGTGGGGCCGCTCGGCTACAACGGCTCGAAGGCTGCGATGGAATTGGTCGCCCAGGCCGACGTGGTCCTGGCGCTGGGCACGCGCCTCAATCCGTTCTCGACGCTTCCCGGCTACGGCATCGACTATTGGCCGAAGACCGCCAAGATCATTCAGGTCGACATCAATGCCGACCGCATCGGCCTGACCAAGCCGGTTACCATCGGTATCTGCGGGGACTCCAAGCTGGTCGCCGAAAGCCTCCTGGCACAACTCACGCGCGATGCCGGGGATGTGGGCCGCGAGACGCGAAAAGCCCTGATCCACCGGACGAAATCGGCTTGGCTGCAGGCGCTGTCCGGTATGGATCACGAGGAGGACGATCCCGGCACCACGTGGAACTCGGACGCACGCGAACGTGATCGGGATTGCATGTCGCCGCGCCAGGCTTGGCGGGCCATTCAGGCGGGCCTGCCGGACGGCGCCATCCTGTCCAGCGACATCGGCAACAACTGCGCGATCGGCAACGCCTACCCGTCCTTCGAGAAAGGGCGGAAGTATCTGGCGCCCGGCCTCTTCGGACCCTGCGGCTACGGCTTCCCGTCCATCATCGGCGCCAAGATCGGCAACCCCGACGTCCCCTGCATCGGTTTTGCCGGCGATGGCGCGTTCGGGATCTCCATGAACGAAATGAGTTCGATCGGCCGCGAGGAATGGCCCGGGGTCACGATGGTGATCTTCCGCAACTATCAATGGGGCGCGGAAAAGCGGAATTCGATCCTCTGGTACGACGACAACTTCGTCGGCACCGAACTCGACCCGCACCTGAGCTATGCCAAGGTGGCCGAAGGATGCGGCCTGAGGGGCGTCAAGGTGCGGACCCAGTCCGAACTGACCGAAGCACTGCGCGAAGCCTGCAGCCTCCAGGGCAACCGCGTCACGACCTTCATCGAGGTCATCCTGAACCAGGAACTCGGCGAACCTTTCCGCCGCGATGCGATGAAGAAGCCCGTGGTGGTGGCCGGCATAAGCCGCGACGACATGCGGCCGCAGGCGGGTCTTTGATGCTCGATCGTCGCACCGGGATCCCAGCCCGCAGGATGACGTCCCCGCGCCGGTTGGCTCGGTGCGGCATGGCCAGGCCGCTCGCAACTGCCGCTTCAAGCAGGTTCGCCGGAGTTTCCGGTCACCCTCGGGTGGGCTGAGAAGTCCGCCCGACACGCGTTTGAAGCGCACTCTCCTTGCAGGCCTTTCGTGAACGATCGGCACAAGCAGTTCCTTCGCTCGCGGAACAGCTTTGATCGGGGAGCGGGTTCGGGACGACGATACTGACGAGAACTGCGATCGAGGTAGCCGCGATGGTCGACCGACAACGTCATAGTACCGCCGTTGCTGGCGCGCCGACCGCGTTCCGAAGTTCCGGCCGCCGCATCATGATCGTGTTGCCGGGTATCGGGCTCTGCGCGGCCGTGACCATCGTGGCGTTTGGATTGGAGACCGTCGAGGCCCGGCTTTTCGGTCGCGCCTGGCTCGAGGCGCTGGTGCTCGCCATTCTGGTCGGTACGCTCGTCAGGACAATGTGGACCCCCCCGGCCCGCTGGCACGCCGGCATCGCGTTCGGCGCCAAGCAGTTGCTCGAAGTCGCGGTCATGCTGCTCGGAGTCTCCATCAGCTTTCGCATGCTCGCGGCCGTTGGACCGGGCCTGCTCTTCGGCATCGCGGCCGTGGTGGCGCTGGCCATCCCGGCCAGCTTCGCGATCTGCCTGCTGCTCGGCCTGCCGAAGCGCATGGCGATGCTGGTCGCCTGCGGCAACTCCATCTGTGGCACTTCCGCCATCGCGGCCGTGGCGCCCACCATCGGGGCCGACTGCGACGACATCGCGGCTGCCATCGCGTTCACGGCCGTGCTGGGCGTGGTCGTGGTGCTGGGCCTGCCGATCCTCGCTGCGGCGCTGGGCCTCAGCCATCTGCAGTTGGGCGCGCTCGCGGGCCTCACCGTCTATGCAGTGCCCCAGGTCCTCGCGGCCGCGGCGCCTGGTGGCCCCACGGCCGTGCAGGTCGGCACGCTGGTCAAGCTCGTTCGCGTGCTGATGCTCGGGCCTGTGGTTCTGGTGCTGTCCATGCTGGCCGGCCGACTGCGTGACGCATCGGACGGGCCCGCTTCGGCCGCGACGGCCGGCGACCGCTCCGCGGCCCCTGTCGCGCTGCACCGCGTCGTGCCCTGGTTCATCCTCGCCTTCCTGCTGCTCGCGACGTTGCGCACGCTCGACGCCATCCCGGCTGCGGCGCTTGCGCCTGCCGGGGTGACGGCGAAGCTGCTCACCCTCCTGTCCATGGCGGCGCTGGGTCTCGGGGTCGACGTGCGGGTCGTGGCTCGTGCGGGAATGCGCGTCACGACCGCCGTCACGCTCTCGCTCCTGACCCTCGGCGGGCTCAGCTTCGGGTTGATCCATCTGCTCCACGTCGCCTGACCGAGGCGCACGATCCGCTCGCAACGGACCTCATGGGCATCCACAAGGCAGGGCGGCGAACGAGGGTTTCGGCAGCCGCTTGGCTCTTCAGGCGATGCTGGGCGGCGAGCCGACAGACCTCATGCGGGTGCGGCGGCTGCTCGACGCCGAGCGCGGCGGCTGGTGATGATGGTGGTGCCGTTCCCGTCAAGCCGGTTGCGTGGGTCGGGGCTCGCCGGATCATCCGCAGTCGCTATGCGCCGATCGCTGTTTTGAAGACATTGCCGACCCTGAGGATTGGTCGCTGCTTATCTTGGCCGAGCAGAAGACGAACCCGCGGCTGATGCCCACGACCTGCGCGACAACGAGGCATTGTTCGCCGAGTCGCTGCTGCCGGACAGCCATGTCGAGAACCAGGCACTCGCGCCCGACCTGCGCGCCGGCGGTTCGGACGGGATCGCCTGCCCGAGCCGCACACAGGAGGATAGCCAATACGTCGCGATGTTCTACCCCGACCTGGCGTCAAACCCCGTCCAGGGTAGGCAGCCCGACGACCACTGGGACGGAGCGCGCGTGGACTTCTACCGCGAGGTTGGCAACGGTGCCGTATATCGGATCCAGGGAGGCGTCCGGTGATGATGCAGGTCGGTCTTGTTCGGCGCCCGAGCGCCCCCGGACACGTCCAAGAGCGCCGCGACATTCGTTCATTTGGTTGCAAGGTGGTTGCAGCCATTGCAAAATCGAACGTAAGCCGTTCCGCCGGACTGCTAAGTCGCTCTTTGCGAGAGGCAACTGGCGCGCCAGGGAGAATGAAACTGAGAACACGTATGTCATTGAAATCGCTCTCTGAGCTGATCTGAGCCGAACACCGCCCGCACCCGGTGACGTGTTCGACGGCACTCAGGGGGACCACGGTCCGACAGGGTACGTCGGGCAAGGCCTCACCCCTGCCAGCCCACTGTGCGTCCGGCCAATCCGGAAGGCGCGGCTTAAGTCCTCGACGAGCACGTTGGTGATCAATCCGGTGACGCCTTGGGCCACATCCAATTAACCCTGCCGTCGGCGTGACGCGAGACGAACCACCGAAGGGTCGGCGTGCAGGGCACGGCCGAACGGACTTCAAGACAGCCAATTCTCGGGAGTGCCGGCCGTAGACCCGTTTCGCTGTCGCCTACGGGCCTACGGCCGCAAAAGGACGCCGACGACATCCTGGGCACGAGCCCTGATAATTGCGAGCTCTTCCACTTAGCGTTGCTCAGCACACAGAAGTCGCGCTGCTCTCATGTGGGCCGCGGCGGCGTGGAGGCGCGCGCTCGTCACCATGCGAAGGTTCTCACCGCGAAAGGCGTCAGCACCTCGACCCGGTCACCCAAGCGCACCCGCTGCTCCGAGGCGGTCAAATTCGCGAGAATCACGTCGCACCCGGATCGTCCCTCGGCCGCGACAGCCTCGACCAAAGCCGAATTGGACACGGTCACGCGCCGAAGGATTTTGCCCGATAACCGGGAGAGCGCCTGCAGGGTGGCGCAGATCGGATAAGGCGTACCCTCTCGATCGAAGCCCGGCGTGGGCCAGGGTTGCGCAGTGTGAAGCATGCCGAACGGGCCTGTCGGACTACCGATCACGACGGTATCGACACCGGCCGCGGCCAGCCGTGCGTAATAGGCGAGTGCCCAGGCCGCCCCGAGCTGTCCACGATGGCGCGGATCGTTGAGCGCCATGGGGAGGCGCTTGTTACCGGGGTTCGGCAGCGGGGCGGCCCCATAAGGATTGAGACGCAACCCGATGGCGCTCGGCCCGACCACGATCGGCAAGGCACCGGCGATCGCCCGGGCGCTGCGGGCGATGGCCGGCAAGGCCTCGAGTCCCTGAATGACGCTCGTGTCGTCCGCTGCGTGAACAAGCGACATCGTCGTGAAGCCGACGAAGTCGAGATCGTCGAGCGGCGGACGCTTGCGGTTGAGTTCGGTGAAACTCGACGCCATGCCGCCGCCAACCCGCATGTGAGGGAAAGCGGCGCGTGCCACCCGGTAGAAAGCATCCGGGGGCGGCGCGGGGGGCCAGGGCTGGCCCGGCGTCGTGCTCTTGAGATCGGCCGCAGGCGTCAACAGCACGGAGGGGAACGGAGACCCGAGCGCCTCGACCATGGCTCCGAGGGCCGCGATTTCGGCCTCGAAGCCATCGACCTCGGCCACGACGGCTTCGAGCCACAGCTCCGCCCCGAGCGCGCTTGCGATCGATGCCATCGCCTCGAGCGCAGCCTTGTCGTGGCCCCGACGTGGATCGAAGTGGCAGACCAGAATGGCCGGGTCGAGGATGGCGAGTTGCGGCAGGAGGCGTTGCGTCGCCTCCAACTCGCCGGGATCGAGTCCGAGCCCAAGCTTCGGAGCGGGACCGATTGCTTCGCCGATCGACAGGACGGTCTCCGTTGATGCCGCCCACGGCCGAACTTCGCCCGCAAACGTCAAGGTCACGGCTTGCCGCAGCGCCTCCGCGGGCTCAATCCGATAAGGCCAGGGCAGCGACAACGGCCGAACATAGGTCTTGAAGGACGCGTCGCACCAATTGCGCTGGTCCTCCATCTCGAAGGTGTCGCCCTCCATGCGGCAGGTGACGCGCACGCCAGGGCCGACCGTGTGCGTGAGAGCTCGCAGATCGGACATCGGCTGAACGGGGTCGATCAGGTGCGGAAAGCGTCTCTCCGCGGTCGTGCCGTCGACGTGTTCGACCGTAACCTGTTCGCCCGCGACGCCTTCGAGCGGATGCAGCACTACGAAGCCGGTTCGACAGGTGTCGAAGCCGGACGAGGTGTCCCCCTCGGCCGAGAAGACGACGCGGTCCGGCTGCCCTTCGATCGTGGCGCGAAAGCGAAAGCTTTGATCCCCGTCGCGGACCTCGGCCGCGTAATGTACCGAGAATCCATCCTCTCGCTGGTCGACGCTCAACCCTATGATCGACGGCGAGTAAGTACCCCAGTGCCGATCTCGAATAATGAAGGACACCGCACGGATCGCCTCGGCGCCCCCAACCCGGATGTGCCGCAGGTTGCCGTTATCGAGCTCGGCCTGGATCCCTCCGGCCCTTAGCAGGATCGGCGGCTCGACCTGTTCGTCAGTGCCGTAAAGTGCGATAGCGTCGTCCGTCGTTGGCGGAGGCATTTCAGCCCCGATCGAACCAGGCCTAGACGGCATGGCCGCTCTCCCGATCGAAAACCGCCATTCGGTTGAGGTCGATGTCTAGCGCGATGGGCGCGCCGGCTCGACTCGGATCATGCGCCTGCAGTTCAGCGACGAGCAATTGGCCGGCGCAGCGCACCGTCGCATAGGCACGGGGACCTGTCGGCTGGATGAGGTCGACGACGGTTTCGAGCCGGGCCGTGCCAGGGCGGGTCGTGCCGGCGGCGCGCGACACATGCTCGGGGCGGATGCCGATCGTAACGGCGCCGGTCGGCCGCGACAGGCGCTCGGGCGGTAGCGGCAGCACGATATCGCTGCCGTCGAGCCTGACCGCGATCCCGTCCGCCGCCCGCACGACTTGCCCATCCAGGAAATTCATCTTCGGCGAACCGAGAAAGCCCGCCACGAACCGTGTCGCAGGGCGCTCGAAAAGATCGAACGGCGTGCCCTGCTGCTCGATCCGACCGTCGCGCATCAAGACGATCTTGTCGGCGAGGGTCATCGCCTCGATCTGGTCGTGCGTGACGTAAATCATCGTGGTGGCGATCTCCTGATGGAGCCTCTTGATTTCACCCCGCATGTCGTCGCGCAGCTGCGCGTCGAGGTTCGACAGCGGCTCGTCGAACAGGAAGAGCTGCGGATCGCGCACGATGGCGCGCCCAATAGCGACGCGCTGCCGCTGCCCGCCCGAGAGGTGGCGCGGTAAACGGTCCATCAGCGGCTCGATGCCCAGCATCGCGGCCGCCCTCGCGACGCGGCGCTCGATGTCGGGACGCGGGAACTTGCGGGCCTTGAGGCCGAAGCCGATGTTCCGCCTGACGCTCATGTGGGGGTAGAGCGCGTAATCCTGGAAGACCATCGCCACATCACGGTCGCGAGGCCGCATGTCGTTGACGACGTCGCCGCCGATCGCAATCGTTCCTTCCGTGACGGTTTCGAGTCCCGCGATGGTGCGGAGCAGCGTGCTCTTGCCGCAGCCTGAGGGTCCCACCAGCACCGTGAACTCGCCGTGCGGGATTGTGAGGTCCACCCCCTTCACGGCCTGATACGACCCGTAGTTCTTCTTCAGTCCGGTGATCGTCACCTCAGCCATGTTCGACCTTCGTCTTCCAATGCGACCCGCCGAAGCTACCGCAATCTGCTCCGTCGAGACCGAGCGGGCTGGGCCGCAGGCCGGAGCAGGAGTTGTCCTTGTCGCGCGCCGAACCGAACCCCGTCACCCATCGCGGGCCGGCATGCTTCCCGCGAGGACAGCCCGACATGGAAACCTCTATCCTCTGACGGCTCCCAGGGTGAGGCCGCGCACGAGGTGCTTTTGCGCCAGGACTCCGAGCACGGTCGACGGCAGCAGTGACACCACCGCGAGCGCACTTGCTTCGCCGTATTGCGCGCCCTGGAATCCGAGAAAGGCGCGAAACACTGTCGGCAGCGTAAAGGCGTTCCGGCTCGTCAGTACCAGCGCAAAGAAGAACTCGGTCCAGCAGGAGATGAAAGCGAACACCATCGCGGCCGCAATGCCGGGAGCAGCGAGCGGCACCGCTATCAACCAGAACGCCTGCCATCGGCTGCAGCCGTCGACCAACGCCGCCTCTTCTAGGGACGCCGGCATCTGACGGAAGTAGGCGAACAGCATCCATACTGTCACGGGCAAGGTGAAAACCGTATAGACCAGCATGAGCCCGAGGCGGGTATCGTTGAGGTGGAGATTGCGATAGAGCAGGAAGATGGGCAGGACCACGGCGACTGGCGGCAGGAACCGCTGCGACAGCACCCAGAAGGACAGGTGGTGTCCACCCGTGTTGAACCGCGCGAAGCTATAGGCCATCGGTGCGCCGATAAGGGCCGACAGCAGCGTGGCACTGATCGAAACCGTAAGGCTGTTCACGAGGCCATCGAGCCCACGATAGGCGAACAGCGCCGCCGTATAGTGACCCATCGTCGGATGAGACGGGAACCAGACGGGCGGAACAGCCAGATAATCGTCGCTTGGCTTGATCGAGGTGATGAACACCCAATAGAGCGGCAGCAGGATGACGATGACGGAAAGCGCGATGAACAGGATTCTCGCGACACCACCCCAATCGACGGGACGACGCCGTCGTGAGGGGGCGAGGGCGCTCATCGAACGGCCTCAGGCCTGAGCAGCCGCTGGACCAGCGCCATGATCATCACGGTCAGGACAACGAGGAAAAGCCAGCTGCCCGCCGTGGCTTGCGAGATGTGGAACTGCTGGAAGCCGATCTGATAAAGATAGTACGAGAGCGTGTAGGTGCCGGTGCCCGGACCACCGCCCGTCAACATGAAGATCACGTCGAAAATCTTGACCGCATCAAGCAGGCGGAACGTCAAGGCCAGCAGGATCATCGGTGCCAGGTGCGGCAAGGTCAGATCCCAGAAGGCTGTCCAAGCATTGACGCCGTCGAGTTCGGCCGCTTCGTAGATATGCGGAGGGATGGACGTCAGGCCGGCAAGAAGCAGGACAAACGTGAACGGCGTCCACTGCCACACGTCGGCTGCAATGATGGCCATGAAGTTCCATGGCTTTTCCGTGAGCCACGAGATCGTCACCTCATGGCCGACCAGCTTGCCGAGCAGATAGTTGGTCGGCCCGAACGGGCGTTGCAGCAGCAGCGCCCAGAACTGGCCGACGATGACCGGGCTGATGAAGAGCGGAATGATCAGGATGGTCATGACGGCGCTGCGGCCGCGAAACGTCTTGACCATCGCAAGCGCCAGCATGAGCCCCAGCACGAACTCGAGCGCGACGTTGACGACGGAAAGCCAGAGCGTCGTCACTGTGGAACTGATCGCGACCGGATCGGTGACGATGCGTCGGAAATTGCCCAATCCCACGAAAGCGTGACCGGGGACTGAGAAATCATAGTTGATGAAGGCGACCCACAGCGAGAACAGCAACGGGTAGAGTGTGATCATCACAATGATGAGGATTGCCGGCGCGACCATCAACCACTTGAAGTGATGGTCGATCCAGAGCGCCGCAGGGCTTGGTCGCGTTGAACGTTGCCCGAGGCGGTCGCGGGCGACCGCTTCGAGCACGCGTCCTGGATCGCTCGACGGGCTTGTCTCTTCCTGACGTAAGGAAGACGATCGGGCCGACGTCAAGAAATAGCGCATCAGTCAAGGGTCACAGCTTGGCCGAGGGCCGCGATCGTATTGTCGGCGTAGGAGCCAGGCAGCTTCTTGAATTCGGCGTAGCTTACCTTCTGCTGATCCACACCGATCCGCTCGGTGACCGCGTCCCATTCGGCCGCAGCCCTTTGCAGCACCTCTTTCGGGTTGGCGCCTGCCCACGCGTCCGAGCACATGCGGTCTAGCGACACCGCATAGTCCTGGCATCCCGGCAGGGTAAGATCCAGAAGGCCGCCATTGGCCGCATTGCACAGGTTGATCAGGTAATCCTTCGCGGTCGGCCAGAGGCTGCGGTAGAGTTCCGACTTGTAGTGGGATAGGCGGTACGGATCGCGCAGCGTATACGGCAGCATGGTGCGGACCAGCGACACCTGGGGCGACGTCACCCATTGCATGAAGAGGTAGGCCGCCTCGGGGTTGGCCGAGTCCGTTGTCAGCGCCTTGACATATCCAGAGGCATGCTCGCCGTGGCCACTCGGCACGGGTGCATAGCCTTCCTTGCCCGCGATGCTCGATGCGGGGATGAAATTGATGGCCTTGTCGCTTTGCGAGTAATTGGCCGACATGCGCCCCGTTGGAGGCCATGAGATCAGCATGGCGATCTTGCCCTGCAGCCAGGCGGCCCAACAGGCGACGGCGTCGAGTTCGTTGTTGCCCGGCAGCGAGGCCTTGTTGGCCGCGATCATCTGCTGCAGCGTTTTGACGCCGGCGTCGGACGCGAGCTGCGCCTTCATGCCGTCGTCGAAAAAGACGCCGCCGTTGGCGCGGAACTGCTGCAGGAAACTGAACTGGTTGCCGGGGCTGCCGGCCTTGCGGAAATGGGCCGCGCCATAGACGTTCGGCGCCATCTGGTCGGTGATGAACTGGGCAACCTGATTGTAGTCGTCCCAGGTCTTCGGAACCGCGAGCGCCTTCCCGAATGCCTTCTGGTAGGCATCCTTCATCTTCGGGTCTTCGAAGATGTCCTTACGATAGTAGAGGGCAAAAATGTCCCCGTCGTCGTAGAAGCCCCAGCGCTTGCCCTTGTAGGTGACGATCGACTTGAACAGCGGGTGATAGTCCTCGAGGTCCGCCTTGTTCATATACTTGTCTATATAGTCGTCGATCGGCGCGATGACGCCGCCATCGGCAAGCGACGGGATCCAGTCCGGTTCAATCTCGAGCACGTCATAGGCGTGCGATTCCGCGATATGCTCGGCGACCGGCTTCGAGAACTGGTCCGGGTGCGGCAGTTCGGCGACATTCCATTTGGTCCCGGTAAGTTCCTCCCACAGCGGTCCGGAATAGTTGCGCGGTTCAAGCGCTTGTAGGCCTGCTTCGTAGGTCTGCGTGAGAGTCACGCCAGGAAACTTCTTCGCGGCCTGCACGGCCCTGTAGGCCGAGCCGTCGGTGGGCCCATTCGTCGAAGCCAGGGTGGCGGCGAGCTGGGCCTTGCCGAGCGGCGTCGACGGATCGGCCAGAACGGCCTTGGTCTGGGCGATTGCGCTGTTGGTCAAAGACGCGAGCAGCGGCCCCGAAGCCGCGATCATGCCGGTCAGCTGCCCGAAGCGGGTCAGGAACATGCGCCGGGAGGTATCGCCGCGGAGCCAGCCGTCGACCTCCTCGCGAAGCCCGGCCTCGAAATCGCGATGGTCTCGATCGTCCATGGTTTGTCCCTCCCGTCCCTGGTTGTCGACGTCTTCTGCGAGATGTCCTGTGTTGAGCTCAGGGGCCAAAACGGGCCCTGAAATTCTCGAGCTTGGCCTTGAAGCGCGGATCGTCGAGAACCGCGCGATTGACGACGCCGGTCGGGGTCCGTCCGTGTTGAACGTCGAGCACCGCCTTCACGTCGGCGGCGCCGTTGCCCGCGAAACACTGGTCGGTCCAGCACAACGCGTGCGGTGCCAAGAGGACATTGTCGAGGCCCAGTATGGGGTCGCCCGAATCCGGTGGTTCCCTCTCGAGCACGTCGAGACCGGCCCCAGCGATGCGGCGGGCCTGCAGAGCCTCCGTGAGAGCCGCCTGATCGACGACGGGACCGCGTGAGGTGTTGATCAAATAGGCGGTCGGTTTCATGAGCCCGATCCGCTCGGCATCGACGATATGATGGGTCTCCGGCGTGAGCGGGCAGGAGATCGACAGCACGTCCGCGCGGCGGAACAGCTCCTCGAGGCCCACAAGCTCGATGCCGAGGTCCGCGGCGACTTTCGGATCGGCATAGGGATCATGCGCGATGAACCGCATGTCGAAGGGCTTGGTCAGCCGGAACAGCTCGGCCCCGATATTGCCGATGCCGAGCGATCCGAGCGTACGGCCGACGAGCCCGACGCCCATATGGGCGGCGCGTTTGGAGAACCCTTCGGCCGCTTCGCGCGTCAGCCGGTCCTTGACGATCAGCTTGCCGGTGAGCGCCAGCATGAAGGTCATGATGGACACGGCCACGGGCCGGCGCACGCCATCGGGCGTGATGACGAGCGAAATGCCGGCCTCCGTGCAGGCCGGAACGTCCACCGTGTCGTAGCCGACGCCGAAACGCGCCACGACGCTGAGGCGGCCGCTCTTCGGGACGCTGTCCCGACCGAAACGATGGGTCAACAGGATGAGCGCGTCGACGTCCTCGAGTTGCTCGGCCCTCAAGGGATCCGCGTTTTGAAGAAACTGAACGCTGACACCGGGCGCGCCCAAAAGCGGCTCGATGTCGAAATCCGAATAGGTCGGAGAACCGTCCGCTTTCTTGAAGTCGCCCGAGAGCGCGACAGTGAAGAGATCACTCACGGTCGAGCTCCGCCTTCACACACGAGGGTGCCGATCGTGACCGTCTTGCCGGTGCACAGCATCCCGCCGGCGGCCTCGAAGGTCAGGTAGTGGGGCGCCGTGAGATGGTGGTCGAAGGCCGAGCGATCGTCGTAGATCTCATAGACTAGAACGCAGTCGGGCCGGCCTTCAGGTTCGATCACGTCGAACCGCCGACAGGCCGCCTCGCGTCCGACCGACGCGCGGGCATTCGCGTCGATCAGCTCCCGGAAGGCGGGCCGCGCACCCGGCTTCAGCTGGAAGTCGACCATGACGATGAAGCTTGTCATACGATGCGGCGTTCGCCTTCGAGGCCCCGCGGCTCGCCCCGGATCGAATCTCGACTGTCCATCGGGTCGCTCCCTCCCCAGGCAGGCCTTCTTTCGCGAGGCCACGAGTGCTATACCTGTGATACCAGCAATCTAGGAGGGTGACATCCCAGCCGTCAAGAGCGAAACCGAGACGCGTCGGCACCGCGTGAAGGCGATCGCGGCTGAGCCGATCCATCGGCCGAAAATCTACCAGGAGATTGCCCGCCGCCTCGAAGATCAGATCCTCGAGGGTCGCCTTCAGCCGGGTGATGCCTTACCCTCGGAACGCGACCTGATGGAACGGCATGGCGTCGGTCGGCCGGCCGTGCGCGAGGCGCTGCTCTCGTTGCAGAAGGCAGGGCTCATCGCGATCCAGAACGGGGAACGCGCCAGGGTGGTGCGTCCGTCCGCATCGAGCCTCGTCGGGGAGCTTGGCAGCGCGGCGCGCTATCTGCTGAGCCGCGAGGGTGGCATCCGGCAATTCCAGCAGGCCCGGCTGTTCTTCGAAATGGGGCTCGTGCGCCACGCCGCCCTCCATGCGTCGCAGGACGACATCGCCCGGCTCGCCAAGGCGTTGGCGTCCAACCAAGCGGCGCTCGCCGACCTGGACGCTTTTGCCACGACCGACGTCGCCTTCCACTTCGTATTCGCCGAGATCACCCACAACTCGATCTTCGTCGCCCTCCACGTCGCCTTGGCGGAATGGCTCACCGAGCAGCGCGCCGCGACGTTGCAGCGGCGCGGCACAGCGTTGAAGGCCCTAAGAGCCCGTCCGGAAAGGGGTTGAGTGGTCGAGATCGTGATGATTCCAGGAGGGTGCTGAAGCCTGACCTGGAAGCGCCATGTGGACCCCGACCACCCGGCGGCAGCATAGC
>JAABUQ010001171.1_pt1 | contig 58316 bp, 55 predicted proteins | sample 5560001 | NCBI WGS metagenome assembly JAABUQ01 (sample SAMN10711888, study PRJNA513371) | rock metagenome | isolation source: Antarctica rocks | place: Antarctica: Victoria Land, Finger Mt nord | collected 2015-12-18
TGCGCGGGCTCGATGTGAGCGTCAGGGAAGGCGGTAGTCAGGGCGGTGAAGAAGCGGTGAAATCCCTCACGCCCCGGTCCCTGATCCGGCGCGGGGTCATGGTCCACAGCATCCGGCGCAAAGGTCTCGACGGCTGCGTCTATGTCCCCGGCGTTTATGTGGTTGGCCAGATGCTCCTGGGCGGCGATGTTGGCTTCGCGCGACACGCTCGACTCCTCTGTTTTGGGTTATTGGGTGAAGGGGCAAGCCTGTGGACCACGCTGCGAAGGGCCCACAAGCCAGATGCGGCGACGCCGCCGCGAGCGATAGGGGCCTCAGGCGGAGACGGGCTCAGGGCGTGATGCTCGCTGAGATCCAGGGCGGCTACGGCGCCCTGAAGCATCGCGTCGCGCCATTGGTGATAGGTCGTCTGCGAAATTCCGGCGCGCACGCAAACCTCCTCCACGGAGTCGCTGCCCCCGGTGGCAGCGAGAACGATGTCCACCTTCTGCTTGGCGTCCCGGGGCGCAGCGCCGAGCGGCGAGAGCGGGGGCGCCAGCGAGGGCTCGTCGCGCACGAGTCGCCCCCCGCGGAAGGTTCCGGCGGCGATGACCATACCGGCGGCGACGAGCACGATGTCCTTCAGCACGTACTGACCCTCGAGCGTGGGTGCGCCGTGCGGGCCGCTGAACAGCCGTCCTGAGAGCAGCATGATCGGGGACAGGATGCCCACGAACTCCAGGGCCAAGAGCCAGACCGCCAGTCGCATCCACCGGCCCGCCAAAAAGCAGATTCCGATGAAGCTCTCAAGCGTGGCGATGGCGACGATGGCCAAGCCGCCGGGCACCACACCGAAGGTGAGCAAGTCGGTGGTTCTCTGCGCAAGATCCTGGGCAGGGCTCACATTGGGGAAGAACTTCAATATGCCAAAACCCAAAAACACGGCGCCGACGGTGAGGCGCAACGCGGTAATGCTGTACTGCACCAGCCAGCGGTGCAAGAGGTTCTCCAGGGCGACAAAGCGATCTAAAAGAGCTTTCATGACCGTTCCTTCGGCGGTGCCCGTCGGGCGGATCACTGAGTGACAATTGCCCCAAGGCCTTTCACACTCCAGACCGCACCGGTGAGGGCGGGCATCATACCCCCGCCGCACACACCCAGCGGGCACGCGGTCAGGCGCGCGGCGATGGGAACGACGCCGCGTCCGGCCTGTGCGACGCACAGGCCGGACGCGGACTGTTCCGCCGGGGCGCAATCGCCGCCGAGGGGATCAGCCTGCTGCGCTGCCGGGTGGGACCGCGCCCGCGGCGCCCGGGCCGGGGTCAGGGGAGCCCGGCATCGGAGGCCCGCCGTTTGGCCCGTGCCCGCGCCAGCGACCCATGGGACCGTCATTACCCTGGTGCGCCGCGTCCTCCGCGCGTACGAACGTGCCCGCGGAGCTCTGCGTGACGGTCACGTGGTCGCCCGCCTGCAGAGAGGACAGGGCCGCTTTGGCGTCGTTGCGGTCCACCGTGGCCGAGGCGGGGATGGCCAGGGCTACGGTGCGATAGGTCGCCTTGGGCGTGCCCTCGGTGATCTTCAGCTGGTCACCTGAGACGGACACCACCTTGCCGCCGTCCTGGGTGACGGTCTCAAACCCGGTCCCCGCAGGGTTGGCGACGACCAGGGTGGAGTGGATGGGCCCGCCGCCGTGAAACATGCCAAAGCGTCCTACGTGGCCCGGACCGAAGGAACCGGTGGGCGACTTGGAGGGCGCCGCCGCGCTGCCCGCGATGCCCGCGGCCGCTCCGGCGGCGACGCAGGCCACCGCCACCGTCCCGGTGCGGATGAGTTTGGTACGAGTCACGCGTCAACCTCCGTTGTTCTGGGTGTCCGGCGCTTGTGCGTCCGGTGGTGTCACTCAGAGCAGCTTGGCGACGCTTCCTAAGAGCTTTGCAGGGGCGAGCTAAGAACCAATAAACAACACGCGGCAGGCGGGGTCAGCGGCGCGAGCCGCCCCCCGACGAGGGGATGCGCTGCTGCAGCTCGCCGATGTCGAGCTCGCCGCGGTAGACCCCGGAGGCGGCGTAGAAGATGGCCGCGCCGATCAGGCACAGAATGGCGTCGCCCAAGCTGAGCGCCGCCCACGCGGCCACGAACAGAAAGCCGAGCAGCGCTGAGAATTGCTGGGGGGTCATGAGAGTTCCCTTCCGGTTCGGGGCGTATAGGCGGTGGCGATGACGTGGACCGGCACCGCTGGGAGACCGTGGCGCGCGAGAGAGTCGCTCACCTCGCGTCTGACCTCGGTCAGGGTGGGGGCAAGAAGGGTGGCGGAGCTTACGCCGACGTTCACCGTCAGCTCGTCGTCGGCCAGGCGCCCGTGCGCTCCCTCAACACGAGCGTGCCGCCCTGCCGCCGTCTCCGCGATGCGCTCCACCGCGCGCGGCTCGACGACGATCTGCCCTCTGCCCGACGCCGGCAGGACCAGCGGATGTCGGGTCAGGCTGGGAACCGGCACCTGGCGTAGGAGCAGGTATAGGAAGGCGAAGAGCACGAGGAGTCCGGCGAAGACGCCGATCAGACGCACCACCGTGGTGAAGTCGCTCTTGTGGAGGCCGGCGGCGTCCTGGTAAAGCGTGTGGTATCCGCTCAGTGAGTTCACCGTGTGGGGAGACACCTTGACGGCGAGCAGCACGACCATCAGCCCGTACCAGACCAGTGCCAAGCCGAGCAACAGCGTGAGCGCACGACCGATCAGCGCCGCCCGAGGCGTGCGCACGTTCACCCGCTGGCGGGTCACTGGACGCGTGCGCCCTTCACACCCGCGCCTGAGCGCACACGCACGCGCGTGCGCAGGCTAAAGGGCTCGGCTAGCGGAGCCAGCGCTTCTTGCACGCCGCTGCAGACCTCCCGCTGGTCGCCGTCGGGCGCTCGTACAGCGACCACCGTGAGGCGCCCGCCCGCGCCCTTTCGGCGACGCAGCCGCAGACGCGGACGCCCGACGTCGGTGACGTTGGGCGCTCGCGCCGCGAGCGCTTGCGCGGCGCGACCCAGGGTGCGCTTCCGCGCCGCGGTCATCCCCGTGCCGTCGCGCTCGAGCACGGCGAGGCGCTCGCGCGTGCGTCCCACGAGGCCCAGCACCAGCAGAAGCCCCAAACCCATCGCGACTATCCCGCAGACCAGCGCCAGCAACGCCACCGAGCCCGGCGCGGCGAGGCCGTCGAGGTAGCCACCGATATGACGCCGCAGCGCGGGCAGGCCCAGCAGGCGGTCCGGGGACGCCGAGCCGAAGTGAAGCGCGCTGTCCAGGCAATACATGGCCAGGCCGACCCCGGCGGCACCCAGGACGATCAGCCACAGCAGAGTGACCACGCGCGAGATGGCGCGCAGCAGGATCATTGACGCTCCCCGGGCTCGACCTCGAGGTCGCTGAACAGTACGTCGATGGAGAGCAGCGACGTGCCCAGTCCCTCGGACTCCGCCATCACCGCGACCGCTTCGCGTATGCGGTCCGCCAGGGCGGGCAGGTCCACCGGTCGCGCGATCAACCGTAGAGACAGATCGTACCCCTGCTCGCCCACCGCGGCCACGGTGACCCCGTCCAGGCGCTGACCGTTGCCTGCCCCGGTGGCGTGCAGGCGCAGCGGTCCGCTGTCACCTTCCACGACCCCGGGAAGGAGCAGCGCCGCGCGCAGACCCATACGGGCCAGGCGCACGCGCTCGGATTGCGGACGCGGCGGAGATGGTGCCTGGACGGGGCCCGGACCCGCTGTGGTGCGGGCGTCCGGGTCGTCCTGGGCCGTGTCCTGTGGGTCTGACACCGTTGCTACTGAACGCGGCTCTCGCGACTCTCGTCCTGCTCTTCCTCACCGGGGAAGTGCAGATCGTTGACCGAAACGTTGACCTCGGTCACGTGCAGCCCGGTGATGCCCTCGATACGGCGGATGACGTTGTCGCGCACCTGCTGGGCCACCTTGGGCACCGACTCGCCCCATTCGACGACGATGGTCACGTCGGCGGCCGCCTCGCGCTCGCCCACCTCAACCGATACGCCCTGGGAGCTCGAGTCGCCGAGTCCGACCCTGGACGTAAGCGAGCCAACGGCGCGAGCGGCTCCGCCGCCGACGTCATAGACCCCCGGTACCTCGCGCGTGGCCAGGCCGGCGACCTTGGTCACGACCGTGTCGGCGATGGTGGTCGAGCCGCGCTCGGTCTGAAGGTCGCTGTCTCGTTTTGAGCCCTGCTGGCTCACCGCGGTTCCCGTCTGCTGCCCTTCGGCCATGTTGGCTCCTTTGATCTCTGCTCGCTGTTGAGTGTTCTACTGCCCTGCCGGGACCCTTTCCATCCCTTCTCGCGCGCAGGATCCATCCCGCCCGCGAGCGCGGCTGTCCACGGCGGACCGTAGCCGCCGGACGGATAATGACCTAACCGATGGTGTCAACCTGCTTTCCCGTGCGCCGCGAACTCGTGATCGGGGTCGCCACTGAGTCGCAGGACGCAATCTCAGGCGTGGCGCCAGCGGCGTCGGACGGGGCGCGACGCGCAGCCGGCACTCCACCCCGCGGCGGAGCTCGCGCCGGTGCTGGGGTCTCCTCCTACGCGCCGGCCGCGGACCGCGCCGACCCATGAGCGCCGGTGTGAGTCGACGCCTGGCCGTGGTCGACCTGGGCTCAAACTCCTTCCGTCTCGTGGTGTTCAGCGCTGAGGCCGGCTGGTGGAAGCGCACAGATGAGATCTACGAGCCGGTGCGCATCGGCGCGGGTGTGGGCCTCACCGGCTCGCTGGCTGCGGAGCCCATGGCGCGGGCTCTGAGCACCATCGACGTCTTTGCGCACTTCTGCCGCGCCAGCGGCCTGCGCGCTCAGTGCGTGGACATCGTGGCGACCAGCGCCATCCGTGATGCCCAGAACGGGGACGAGTTCCTGGAGCACGCCCGCCAGCGGGCGGGGTTGCCGGTGCGCGTGCTCAGCCGCGAGGACGAGGCGCGCTACGGCTATCTGGCGGCCGTGAACTCCACCACCCTGGCCGATGGGTGCGCCCTGGATCTGGGCGGAGGATCTTTGCAGCTGGTGCGCGTCGACGGGCGCCTGGCCCGGGAAGCCGCCTCCTGGGCCCTGGGGGCGGTGCGCATGACCGAGCGGTTTCTTCCCGGCCCCGGACCGGCCAAGCGCCGGCAGCTGGAAGAGCTCCGGGGGTATGCGGGTAAACAGCTGCGCAGCGTCGCCTGGCTGGTGGGGAGCGGTCGGCGCCTGGTGGGGATCGGGGGGACCGTGCGCAACCTCGCGGCGGCCGCGCAACGCCTGCAGGGAAGGCCATCAACGGGAGTGCAGGGCGAGGTGATCAGCGCCGAGGTCCTGGACGACCTCGTCGACCGCCTGGGCGCGTTGGCGCCTCAGGACCGGGGACAGGTCCCGGGAATCAAGCCTGGGCGCGCGGACGTCATCCTCGCGGGAGCGGCGGTGTTGCAGACTGTGCTCGCGGTCGGCGGGTTCGACGGCGTTGAGGCCACCGAGGCGGGGCTGCGCGAGGGCATCTTCTTCGAGCGCCATCTGTCAGGCGAGGATCCCCCGCTGTTCGCGGACGTCCGCCGCGCCAGCGTGCTCAACCTCGCGGGTCAGTATCACGTCGACACCGCCCACACCGAGCACGTGGCCCATCTGGCCCTCGGCTTGTTCGATCAGCTGGCGGCCCAAGGTCTGCACGCAGGCGACCGGATCGAACGCGAGCTGCTGTGGGCGGCGTGCGTGCTGCACGACATAGGGATGTCCGTCGACTACGACGACCACCACAAGCATTCGCGCTACCTGATCCTCAATGCGGGACTGCCGGGGTACACGCCCGCGGAGGTTGCCGTCATCGCTCAGGCCGCGCGCTATCACCGCAAGGGGACCCCCGAGCCCGGACCGCTGGCCACGTTATTTGCGGAGGTCGAGCGCAGCCGCCTGGGACGTTGCGCGGTCCTGCTGCGCTTGGCCGAGGACCTCGAGCGCTCCCGCGACCAGGGGGTGCGACGGGTCGACGCTGTGGTCTGTGACGGCCGGGTGGAACTGCGATTGACAGCCGACGGGGAAGCGGCGGTGCCACGCTGGGCGGCTGCGCGCGAGGAGCAGCTGTTCGCCCGCGCCTTTGACCGGCGTCTGTGCGTGGTCGCGTGACGAGCACACCTGGTGTTCGCCGCATCCGGCAGGCGCCTTGCGGCGGCTGTGGCGCCGCCAGCCCAGCGCCGCGCCACCCAGCCGAGGTCAGCGCAGACGTTGCAGGGACAGCTGCCACCAACCGACGTCTCGCCAGGCGTCGTGCTTGTAGCCGACCTCCTCAAACACCCCGACCGAGACGAACCCGAGGGCCTCGTGGAGGAGCACCGACGCGCGGTTGGGCAGCGTGATTCCGGCGACCGCGAGGTGAAAGTGCCGGGCCGCCGCCTCGCGTAGCGTGGCTTCGTAGAGCGGACGCCCGAGGCCGCGGCCCACGTGGTCATGGGCCAGGTAAATGGTGGTCTCAACGGTCGAGCGGTACGCCGCCTTGGGACGGAAGGAGGACAGCGAGGCAAAGCCGGCGATCACCCCGTCGGGCTCGGTCACCATCCACGGCTGGCCGAGGTCCTGCGCGCTGCGCCACCGCCGTCGCCACTCGGCCACCGGGGGGGCCTCGAGGTCAAATGTCGCGGACGTCCGCTGTACGTAGTGATCGTAGATCTCTGCGATCGCCGCCAGATCGCCCGGTTCGGTGGCCCGGATCATGGGCGCGGCGGTTCTGGGGCCTGGGTCACGGGTGTCTGTGTGTCGATTTCGTGGTTAGGAGGCCCGGCTCCCCGCCGCGCCGCGCCCCCCACCGTATTTAGCCGGGCGGCACCGATGGCCGGCGGGTCAGGGTCTGGTAGACGGCGGTGTAGCCCACGTCGAAGCCGTGGCGGGCGGCTCGTAGATACAGGCGCCATACGCGCGTGCGGGCGGCTCCGGCCAGGCGCTCGGCCTCGCCGAGGTGCTCGTCCAGGCGCCCGTGCCAGTGGCGCAGAGTCTGAGCGTAATCGCGCTGGAACCCCTCGACGTGCTCGGTGTGCAGACCCGCGCGCTCCAGGGCGAGCTGCACGCGCGAGAGCGCCAGGGGCTCCCCGTCGGGGAACACGTAGCGCATCGAGACCGCGTCGTCGAGCGGGTCGTCGTCGGGACGCAGTAGCGAGATGCCGTGGTTGAGCAGGAGGCCCCCCGGACGCAGCATCCCGGCCAGCGTCCTGGCGTAGCGGTCGATCTGACTGGCGCCCACATGTTCGACCATGCCGATGCTGGCGATGGCGTCAAAGGGCTCGTCGGCGAGCTGCCGGTAGTCGGCCACGCGAATCTCGACCTGATCGCTGAGCCCGGCCTGGGCCACCCGCCTTTGGGCCAGCTCCGCCTGGTGGGCCGACAGCGTGATGCCCGTCACCTGGACGCCGTAGTGGCGCGCGGCGTGAATGGCAAAGCTACCCCAGCCGCAGCCCACGTCCAGCACCCGCTGGCCCTCGCGCAGCCTGAGCTTGGTCGCCACCAGGTCGAGCTTTGTTCGCTGTGCCTCCTCCAGGGTTTCGGCTCCACGAGAGAACACTGCGCAGCTGTAGGTCATCGACTCGTCCAGGAACAGCGCAAAGAAATCGTTGCCGACGTCGTAGTGGTAGCGCACGGCATCGGCGTCTCTCTCGATGCTGTGACGCCGGCCACCGAGCGTGAGCTCGAGCGCCGGGCGGCGAGGCACACCGGCGGGTGACGCCGCGAGCCCAGCGGCCAGCGCGAGGCGGACGCGGCGGCTCACCGGCACGGCCGGGGGCACCCAGTCGTCGACGACCAGGAAGGCACCGTCGAGGTCGTCGACCACCAGCGAGCCCTCGACGTAGGCTCGAAACAGCCCCAGCGGACCCGGCGAGCGCAGGAAGTGACCGAGGGCTGAGGGTCGACTCAGGCTGAACGTGGGCGCCTCGGGGATGGTTCCGCGCAGGTAACCCCCGTCCCAAAAGCTGACGTGAAACGGGCGCTCGGGAAGGGCACGGGCAAGCTCGCGGCGTAGAGGGAGGGACAACGGCAGCGTCATGGAATTCGCTCGCTCGGTCGGGGCCACTGACGTCGACGACTCGTGCCGTCGCGCGACCACGGTAGTGATGGGAGGACGCTCAGGTCAGGCCGTCCAGGAGCCTGGACAGATCTGTCTCGTCGTTCCAGGCTCCCACCGACGCGCGTAGCCAGGGGCGCCCGGGAAGCTGTCGCACGACCACGCCGAGGTCGGCCAGGCGGGCGAGCTCAGCGGCGGGGTCGGGACTCCAGAAGCTGACCAGGGTCGTGTCGTCGCGGGCCACGACGTCGCGTCCGCGCTCGGCGAGAAGCTCGGCCAGACGTGCGGCCAGGGTGGCGCCCTGTCGGTGAATCTCGGCCCAGCCGACATCGGCCAGAGTCAGGCACCCTGCCTGCGCGCAGGCCAGCGCTTCGGCACTCAGCGCGGGCGAGTCCATTCGTCGAGCGTCCTCGTGCAGCGTGGCCGCCAGCCCCGCACCCGCGTCCGCATAGTTGACATACGCGCGACGCACGGTGAGCAGGCGATCACGCAGCTCGGGGCTCACCCACAGCATGCCGGTGCCGTCCGGGCCGCACAGCCATTTCTGACCCGCACCCGCGTAGGCGTCACATCCCAGGGCGCCGAGGTCGACCGGTACCGCACCGACACCCTGGGCGCCGTCGAGCAGCACGGGAATATCCAGCTCGGCCAGGGCCCCGGGAGCGAGGCGGCCGCTGAGCCAGCTCACGTGCGAGCAGGCAACCAGGGCGGTGTCGGGGGCCACGCGGTCGGCCAGCTCACTCAGCGGGACGGTGCGTACCGTGACGCCGAGATGTTCGCGCGCGCTCTGTAACGGGCCCATGAGGCCTGGGTGCTCCTCGTCGCTGGTCAGGATCTCCTGACCCCTGGTCAATCCGAGCCCGGCGATCACGGTGCTCATCCCCTCGCTGGTGCAGGTCGTGAGCGCGACATCGCGCGCGTGCGCCCCAAGGGCCTGCGCGTAGAGCTTGCGCAGCTCGTCGCTAAGCTCTCCACGGCGCTCGAAGTGCGCCCGCCAGCGTCCATCGCGCTGCTGGCGCGCGAGCTCCTGGTGGGCGGCCGCGACCGCGCGGCCGGCCAGCGGCCCGTCGGTCCCCGCGTTCAGGTAGGCGAGGCGCTCGAGAACCGGAAACTGCGCTCGTAGGGCCGACAGGGCCACGACGGGCGAATATAGCTACGGGTGCGGGTATCACCTGCCCATCTGCCGGTCTCCGTCCGTGGCGTCCGGCCCGTCGCCGTCGTAGGGAGGGCACGCCAGATGTCGACCGCCGCCGAGCAACAGCCACTGTGGGAGCCCTCCAGCGAGCGCCGTGAGCAGGCCACGCTCACCCGCTTCGCCCACTGGGTGGGTGAGCGGGAGGGACGCTCGTTTGCCGACTACGAGCAGCTGTGGCAGTGGTCGGTGGAGGAGCTCGAGAGCTTCTGGGCGGCCGTTTGGGAATTCTGCGAGGTCCGCTTCACCCGACCCTATGACCGGGTGCTCGCGTCGCGCACCATGCCGGGAGCGCGCTGGTTTGAGGGCGCTGAGCTCAACTACGCCGAGAACGTCATGTATGGGCGCGACCCAGAGGCCGTGGCGGTGCTGCACGCCTCCGAGACCCGCGCGCTGTCGAGCATGAGCTGGGGGCAGCTTCACGAGCAGGTCTGCGAGGTGGCGGGCGGACTGCGCAGCCTCGGCGTGGGACGCGGCGATCGGGTGGTGGCCTACATGCCCAACGTTCCCGAGACGCTCGTCGCGTTGCTGGCCGTATCGAGCATCGGTGCGGTCTGGTCAAGCGCGGCCCCCGAGTTTGGCGTGCGCAGCGTCATAGACCGCTTCGCGCAGATCGAACCCACGGTGCTCCTGGCGGTGGACGGCTACCGCTACGGGGGCCGCGACTTCGACCGTGTGGAGGCCGTCGAAGCGATGCAGCGTGAGCTACCCACCCTGAAGCACACGGTGGTGCTGCCCTACCTGGCTAGAGGGCGCGACCTCGGGAGCATGCGCGACGTACTGCAGTGGGACGAGTTGCGCCGTCATGGGGCGGGGCATGCGCTTGCCTTCGAGGCGGTGCCCTTCGACCACCCACTGTGGGTGCTGTACTCGTCGGGAACGACCGGCCTGCCCAAGGCGATCGTGCAGGGCCACGGGGGCATTCTGCTCGAGCAGCTCAAGAAGGGGCATCTGCACCTCGACCTGCACCGGGGCGACCGTATGTTCTGGTTCACCACCACCGGCTGGATGATGTGGAACTTCCTGGTGGGTTGTCTGCTCACCGACGCTGCCATCGTGATGTACGACGGCAACCCCGCCCACCCTGACCTGGGGGTGCTGTGGGATCTGGCCGAGCGCACGCAGATGACCTGCATGGGTACCAGCGCCGGGTACCTCATGAGCTGTCGCAAGCAGGAGGTCGAGCCCACGGGCGGCGGCCGGCGCCTGGAGGCGCTGCGTAGCGTCGGCTCCACCGGGTCGCCGCTGCCGCCGGAAGGCTTTGGGTGGGTTTACGACGCCGTGAAGTCCGACCTGTGGCTGTTCTCGACCAGCGGGGGCACCGACGTGTGCACCGCGTTCGTGGGCGGTTGCCCGCTGCTGCCTGTCTATGAGGGCGAGCTGCAGTGCCGGGCGCTGGGTTGTGCCGTGGAGGCGTGGGACGAGCTCGGTAACGCGGTGGTCGACGAGGTGGGCGAGCTGGTGATCACCGAGCCGATGCCCTCGATGCCGCTGTACCTGTGGGGAGACGTAGACGGGGAGCGCTATCGCGAGAGCTACTTCGACGTCTATCCGGGCGTGTGGCGCCACGGTGACTGGGTGTGCATCAACCAGCGTGGCGGCGTGGTCATCTACGGTCGCTCGGACTCGACCATCAATCGGGGGGGTGTGCGCATGGGCACGTCGGAGATCTACCGTGCCGTGCTGGCCGTGCCCGACGTGCTCGACGCACTCGTCGTCGACGTACCGGGACCGGGCGGGGATTCGTGGATGGCACTCTTCGTGGTGCTGCGTGACGGCTCAGAGCTCGATGAGGAGCTGACCGCCACCATCCGGCGGCGGGTTCGTGAGGATTGCTCGCCACGCCATGTGCCCAACGATGTACTGGCGATCGACGAGGTTCCGCGCACCCTGTCGGGCAAGGTGCTCGAGGTGCCGGTCAAGAAGATCCTCATGGGCGTCGAGCCCCGGAGCGCCGCCGCGGTGGACTCGCTGGCCAACCCGGCGAGCCTGGACTACTTCGTCAGGCTGGCCTCCGAGCGCAACGGCTGAACAGCACGCGAGGGGTCTGTGGCCGCTAGGCGGCCAGCGTCCACAGCCCGTCGGCACCGACATGCTGCTCGACGGCCACGCGGCCGAGCTCCTCCCGAGCCTGGACGAACGGTATGTCCCGGACCTCGGCCACCTCGCGGGTGGCCAGCGGGGTGCCCGTCCAGGCCAGCACGTCGCCCACGTGCTCGGCAGCGGGGCGGCGCGGGGCATCCGGTATCAGGTTGGCCAGCAGCACGTCATAGGTGGCGAAGGGCTGAAAGCCGGGGACGGCCAAGCGTACGCCGTCGCCGCGATCAAGCTCATAGGACGGACACGTGTAGCGCTGACCGCCCGACCAGTTGGCGAGCTTGTGGTCCAGCGCGCGGGCGGCGGCCATCGGTTCGCGCGCGCGATCCATGTCCTGGCGCAGCACGCGCTCGACCTCGGGATCCTCCGTCCACGTGCGCAGCTGCTCGGGATCCACCCCGGCGTCGCGTGCGGCGGCGGCGATGGTCTGGGGGTCGTCGAGCAGCGCACCGGCGAAGTTGTGCACCCGCAGGCGCCGCAGGATGCCCCGCTCGCGCTCGGGGGCGTGCAGTCGCGTGGCCGCCACGGCGCGGCAGGCGGGCAGGGTGGCCGCCATGCGCGAACGCTGCTCGGTGTCGATGGGCATGCCGTGCGCGTGCGCGATGCTCGCAAAGGCCTGGGCCTGGCGCTCGGGAGTAAAGCCCTTGTCCTCGTACTCCTGCGGCGTCTCGGCCAGCCCCACCATGCACGTGCGCCACTGCAGGCGGTCTCCGTAGACCCAGGTCAGTCGTCGACGAAAGGGCTCAGCCGACCAGGCCCAGGGGCAACCAGGGTCGGTGAACTCGGTGATGGTCACGGTGTTCACGCCGTTGATGGTGGCAGCTCGAGTCACCGGGTCGGCGCTGTGTGTGTTCAGCGGGGCCGATGTCTCCGTAACCGTGGGCGCCCTGCGCGGGTCCAACACCGGGCGCAACACTTCTTAAGGCGCCCTCGGGGGCTCCTGTGCGATCTTGCGCACGCCCCGAACCTGGAACGACCCTAGGAGATGAGATGCGAAAAATTTTGACGGTTCTCACGATGCTGAGCCTCGCCTTGGTCATCGGAGGATGCGGCAGCAGCAGCAGCTCCAGCTCGAGCGCGGCCGCCCCGGCCGGGCAGGCTCAGAGCCAGAGCCCCCAGTCGTCCACCACCTCGACGCAGCCAAAGACGCGCCTGGCCAAGACCAAGTTCGTGCTGCACGCGGGCCTGGCCTTCGGCGCGTTCCATCGCTACATCTACAAGCCCTTCAAGGCAGGCTCGTTCAAGGGTGGGCTGCGCACCAGCAAGGCGGCCTACCTCAAGGGTGGCCTGGCGGGACTGTTCGCCTATCACGAGGTCAAGGTCGCGCTCGTGGCCGCCAAGTCCAGCCCGCTGCTGACCAAGCTGGTGAGCCCGCTGACCGCTCTGCAGACCAAGATGCAGGCGCTCGGCACCAGCCTGAAGGGGGGCAAGGCCGATCCCGCCGCGATCGCGTCGACGAACACTCTGGTCTCCAGCGTGCGCGGCAAGAGCGCCCAGGCCGGCCAGCCGATCACCGACCAGCCGACGCCTCAGCTGGGCGGTTAGCAGAGCAGAGGCAGGCGCCTGCACCAGCGGGTGCAGGCGCCGCTTCGCCGTGTCTCAGAGACCGAGCGAGCGCCCGATGATCTCCTTCATGATCTCGTTGGTGCCGCCGTATATGCGGGTAACGCGCGCGTCAACCCAGGCGCGGGCGATGGGGTACTCGCTCATGTAGCCGTACCCTCCGTGCAGCTGCACGCAGGCGTCGCACACCTTTCCCTGCAGATCGGTCGCCCACCACTTGGCCTTGGCCGCATCCTCGGAGGTGAGGTCCTCGGTGCCCAGGGCCTGCACGCAGCGGTCGATGAACACGCGGGCGATGTCGACCTCGGTACGCAGCTCGGCCAGGGTGAAGCGCGAGTGCTGGAAGGAGCCGATGGGCTGGCCGAAGGCCCTGCGCTCGCGCACGTAGGCCAGCGTCCACTCGAGCGCCGCCTCCGCCGCGGCGACCGCCGAGGCGGCGATGGAGAGGCGCTCCTGGGCGAGATTTGAGACCAGGTAACCGAAGCCCGCGCCCTCTGCGCCCAGGCGGTTGACCTGCGGAACGCGAACGTCGGCGAACGACAGCTCAGCGGTGTCCTGTGCGTGTTGGCCGACCTTCTCGAGGTTGCGGCCGCGCTCAAACCCCTCCATCCCGCGCTCGATGACCACCAGGGTGATTCCGCGGTGCCGGGCGGCGGGGTCCGTCTTGACCGCCGTGATCACCAGATCGGCATTGACCCCGTTGGTGATGAAGGTCTTGCTCCCGTTGACGACGTAGTCGTCGCCGTCGCGTTCGGCCCGTGCGGACATGCCGGCGAGGTCGGACCCGATGCTCGGCTCGGTCATCGCCACCGCCGTTATCAACTCGCCGCTGGCGATGCCGGGCAGCCAGCGGTCGGCCTGCTGCTCGTCGGCCAGGCCGAGAAAATAGGGCAGGCAGATGTCGTTGTGCAGGGTGATGCCCAGGCCGAAGCCGCCCACGGCGGCGCGCTGAGTCTCCTCACCGATGATCAGGTTGAAGCGAAAGTCATCCACTCCGGCCCCACCGTGGCGCTCGGGTACGGCCATGGCCAGAAAGCCGTGCCGGCCGGCCTCGGCGAACACCTCGCGCGGCACCAGGCCCGCCCGTTCCCAGCCGCTGTAGTGGGGGCGTCGGAAGCTGTCCCGAAAGTCCTCGTGGGTATCCTCGAACAGGCTGCGACGCATCGAGCGCAGCCTAACGACCCCCTGGTTCGCAGCCGTGGCTTCGCAGGTCGCGATGAGCCGGTCTCAGGCCGTTTTCCTTTCTCCCCGCGTCAGGCGCATGCGCCAGCGGCACCCGGGTATGCCCACTCAGACAGACGAGCCTCCAGGCAGGGAGAGGGCATGAACGCTTCGCCGGATGTGCGCGACATCGGTGCGGTTGCCGACGAGGGCGCGGGACGAGGTACGCGACGCCGAGAATCAGCGCGACCGCGTAATCGCCAAGTAGACCGCTTGTCCACGCGCTTTCAAGCCGCCCGGTCTGCGGGGGCCGAGTGGACCTGAGAGACGCCACGGCCCTGGTGACCGGGGCCAATCGGGGAATCGGTCTGGCCCTGGCGCGACGGCTGGCCCGCGAGCCGCTCGCCCGTCTGCTCGTCGGCGTGCGCTCGCTCGATCGCTATGACCCGGTGGCGGCGCCGCCGGGTGGAGCGCGTGAGGTGACTCCCGTGCAGATGGACCTCTCGGGCCACGAGGAGATCGAGCGCAGTGTTGCGGCGCTGGGTGAGGACCTGGGACGGATCGACCTGCTGGTCAACAACGCCGGCCTGATGACCGGAGGACTGCTGGAGGAGCAGGACCTCGATCTCGTCTACGCGATGTTCCAGGTCAACCTGGTGGCGGTCGCGCACCTGACCGCTCGGGTGCTGCCCGGGATGCTCGCGCGCGGTCATGGCAAGGTCGTCACCAACGCCAGCATCTCCGGCTACGCCTGGTTTCCGGGGGCCTCCACCTACGCGGCCTCCAAGGCCGGAGTGGTGGCGCTCAGCGAGTCGTTGCGCCGCGAGCTCAAGGGCACCGGCGTGACCACGCTGCACCTGGTCACGCCGGGCGTCAACACCGGGATGCTCGACGACACCGAGCAGGTCTACGGGCGCCACATGGACACATCGGCGTGGGACAAGCAGGAGCCCGAGGAGTGGGCCGAGCGCGTGGCCGAGGCGATCCGCTCCGACGCCGGGAGGCTGGACCCCGGTGGGCGAATCGGTTGGGCGGTACGCGCGGCCAAGGGGCCGCCCAGAGTCCTTGACCTGATCAGCGAGCGCATGTTCAGTCGCGCTCCGCGCAACTGAGCGTCGTGACCGTCAGCGTCAGCCGACGCTCTCGGAGGGCACCGCAACGGCGGCTACCGAGTCGGCCAGTCGCGACGGCGCCGAACGTAGTCGGGTGCGTGGCCCGTCCGGCGCTGCGCTGGCGGAGGAGGCGAAGGCCGGCAGTGGCTCCCCGCGGTAGGCGGGCTTGGCCAGCATGAGTTGGACGTCCTGGATGCGCCGTTCGCGGAAGCCGCCCTCGCAGTAGGAGAGGTAGAGCTCCCAAAGGCGACGGAAGCGCTCGTCGTAACCCAGTGCGCTGACCTGCTCAGAGGCGGCCAGGAAGCTCTCGCGCCAGCGGCGCAGGGTCTCGGCGTAGTGCGCGGTGATGTCCTCGAGATGAATCTGGCGTAGGTCGGTGCCCCGCGCGACCGACCTGGAGATGACCTCCAGCGACGGCAGGCAGCCGCCGGGGAACACATAGGTATTGATGAAGCTCTTGGAGGCCTTCTCCACGCCGTAGGCCCGGTCGTCGATGGTGATGGCCTGTAGCAGCATGGCCCCGTCGGGTTTGAGGAGATCGCTACAGCGCGTGAAGAAGGTGCCGAAGTACTGCCATCCGACGGCCTCGATCATCTCGATCGACACCAGCTTGTCGAAGTGCCCGCGCAGGTCGCGGTAGTCCTCCAGCAGGATGGTCACGCGGTCACCCAGACCGGCGGCGGCGACCCGCTCGCTGGCGTAGGCGTGCTGCTCGCGCGAGATGGTGGTCGTGGTCACGTGGCACCCGTAGCGCTGCGCGGCGTAGAGGGCAAACCCTCCCCAACCGGTGCCGATCTCCAGTACCTGGTCCTCAGGTCCGAGGTCCAGCTTGGCGCAGATACGCTCGAGTTTGGTCAGCGAGGCCTGCTCGAGCGTGGCTGCCGGAGAGTCGAAGATCGCGCAGGAGTACATCATGGTCGGGTCCAGAAACAGGCTGAAAAGGTCGTTGCCAAGGTCATAGTGGGCGGCGATCTGGCGCCGGGCACGCTCGATGGTGTTGCGACGCACCCAGCGCCACCAGCGCTGCACAGGCACCAGCACCGGGGTCAATACGCGCCGCAGCTGGTCGAAGAAGCTCACGTTCAGCGCCGCGATGCGCGTCATCGCCACGAGATCTGAGCACTCCCACAGACCGTCCATGTAGGACTGTCCCAACCCCGTGCTGCCGCGCAGCAGCGCGCGGTAGAAGCGCGCCGAGCGCACCTCAACGGTGATGCTCAGCGGATGCTCGGGATCGACCCGCCCGAACGCCGTGCGCTGGCCGTCCTCGGTGATCTCCACCCGTCCGCCGCGCAGCTCGCGCAGCAGGCGGTGGACCAGCCACCGTGACAGTCGATCGACGAGCCTCACGATCGACCTCTGGACTCGGCGCCCAACGCTGCGCTACGGCGGGGACGGGGGAAGTAGCGGGCGCCCTTGAGTTTCAGGCGCAGGGCGTGGCCGTAGATGCCCGCACTGACACGCATGGTCATCAGCGGGTAGCGCCATAGGGCCCGGCGCAACCCGGGGCTGTCCAGGACTCGACGGCGCATGGTAAGCGTCGCGTCGAAGGTGACCTTTCCCTCGCGCAGCGACTCGATGTGCACCAGCAGCTGATCGCCCGGCTCGGTCAGGCTCCAACGGTAGGAGTGGTCCATGCCCATGAAGGGCGACACGTGCAGGCGCTTGTGAAAAGTGCCGCGCAGCACGCGCACCGTGCCGTGGTCTTCGGTCTCTGACGCCGGGAGCACATAGGCGTGGCGCTCGCCCCAGGGCGTGTTGGTGACCTCGGCGACGACGGCGCTCACGCGCTCGCCGGTGTCGTCGAAGCAGTAGTAGAAGCTCACCGGGTTAAAGGCCCAACCCAGGTAGCGCAGGTGGGTGAGGAGGCGCACCGGGCCGGTCGGACGCTTACCGGTTCGTTGCTCCACCAGGTCGCGGACCGCGTCCCCGAGTGGGATCTCGGGGTCACCGAGGTAGTCGTCGCGGCGAAACCACGCCAGTGCCGGTCGGCGCGCCGACCACAGCAGGTGACCATCGAACAGCTCGGGCAGCTCGGCGAGATCCAGGTAGGCCATGAACAGGCTGGAGTGCAGGCGGTGCGCCGGCGAGCTGCGGCGATGGCGGATGCTTCCCTCGTAGAGGCACGACGCCGGTGAGCGACCCACCCGCGGGTCGCGCTGCCACCGGGCGGCGGGCGCGACGGTGAGCGTGTTCACAGGCGCACCCCGAACGGGGCGCAGGCACGCAGCGCGCTGACCACACCATCCTCGTGAAAGCCCCAACCCCAGTAGGCCCCACAGTAGTGCGTGCGGCGTACCCCACTGATCGTCGCGTGCTCGGCCTGGGCGTGTACGCCCCGCTCGGTGAACACGGGATGAGCGTAGTTGATCGTTTGAATGATGCGCGCGGGATCAATGGCCTCGGTGTGGTTGAGCGTCACGCAGAAGTCGCGGTCGGCGTCCAGGCTCTGCAGGTGATTTATGTAGTAAGTGACGGTGGTCAGGGGCTTGGGCTCGCTCAACAGGTGAAAGTTCCACGCCTGGCGTGCGACGGTGCGCCGCGGCAGCAGGCGGCTGTCGGTGTGCAGGACTGCTTCGTTGTGCTGATAGGGGATGGCGCTCAGGAGTCGGCTCTCCTGGGGAGAGGGATCGGTGAGCATGCCGAGCGCCTGATCGGAGTGGGTGGCGATCACGACCTGGTCATAGCGCTCGGTCTGTCCGTGACTCTGCACCGCCACGTCGAGCTCGGTTCGCGTCACCGAGGAGACCGGACTGGACAGACGGATGCGCTCGCGGAAGGGCGCGCTGAGCGCCTGCACGTATCGCTGCGAGCCACCGCTCACCGTCGCCCAGCGCGGGCGGTCGCGCAGTCCGAGCATGCCGTGGTTGGCGAAGAACTCGGCCAGGAAGCGCAGCGGGAAGCTCCACATCTGCGCGGGGTCAGCCGACCACACAGCCGAGGCCTGCGGCACGATCAGGCGCTCGATGAACATGCGTGAGTAGTTACCGCGGTCGAGGAACTCCCCCAGCGAGGGCCCCGGTTCGTCGCGATGCAGCATGTGCCGCAGGGCGCGGTTGAACCTGGTCAGGTCCGCGACCATGCGCCAGAACGCCGGGCGCGTCGCGTTCGCGGGCTGGCAGAAGAGCCCGCGCGGGGTTCCGGCGTACTCGAAGTCCTCATCCTCTCCCTTGACCGAGAAACCCATGTGCGTGGGCTGCGTGTTCACCCCGAGATGACTGAGCAGGCGGCTGAAGTTGGGGTAGTTGCGGTCGTTCATCACGATGAATCCGGTGTCGACGAACCATGTCTGGTCGGAGGTGTCGACCCTGACCGTGTGGGAGTGTCCCCCCGCGTAGTCGCCCGCCTCGTAGACGGTCAGCTCGTGCCTGGGGTGAAGTAGATGGGCGGCGACGAGTCCCGAGACTCCGGCCCCGATGACGGCGACCCTCATCGGGGCTCGTTCCGGCCGCCGGTCGCCCTGCGCGTGAGGTATGTGGTTGGGGTCATGGGGGCGGACGGCGGCGGCGGGCAGACCGTCAACCCTATGTGCGCCGCGCGATCCTCGCCAGATCAACGTGACGCCTGCGGGGCCAGGCTGCGGCGCACTGAAGGCCACTGCCCTGGGGCCGCCGGGAGGAGAGTCGGCGCGGTGCGTCGAAATGAGGCGCCGATGAAGCGCACTGCGTCTGCCACCGAGGTGCCGCCCGACGGCTATGAGCAGCATCACAGCCTGTCGCGGTACATCCAGTCGCGCTTTGACGAATGCTCGCGCTCTCAGAAGGACGTTGCTCAGTACATCGTCGATCATCTTGACGAGGCGGCCTTCCAGACCGCTGAGGAGCTGGCGCGTCGCGCGAACACGTCGAGCTCGACGGTTGTGCGCTTCTCCCAGGCCCTTGGGTTCGAGGGCTTCCCCGAACTGCAGGCCGCGGCCCGCGAGGAATACCGGCGCCTGCGCGGCGAGGGCCAGCACAACGGCAGCACCCAGAGCTCCGTGCCCCTGTTCTCGCTCGATCAGAACGAATTCGAGACCGCCGTGTCCGCCGACCACCTCAACGTAGAGGACACCGCGCGCAAGGTCTCACGCTCCACCGTCGACTCGGTGATCGATGCGGTGGTCAGTGCCGAGAAGGTGCTGGTGGCCGGAACCGACCAGATGGCCTTCTTCGCCAGCTACCTTCGTCATCTCCTGATGCTGCTCGACCTGCGCGTGGACGTGGTGGCGTCGCCTTCGCAGGAGGCGCTCAGCCGTTTGGGGCGCATCGATGAGGACACGCTGGTCATCGGCCTTTCGGCCGGGCGACCGCACCCGCTGGTCGTGCGGGCCATGAAGCTGGCACGCCACCGCGGCGCAGGCACGGCGGCCATCACCGACGCGACTCTGTCCGAGGTGGCCAAGCTTGCCCAGCTGAAGCTGTACTACTCGTCCAACAGCCCGACCTATGTACGCTCGCACACCGCTCTGCTGAGCATGATTCAGGCCCTGGCCTTCGGGGTCTATTCGCGTGACAGCGCCCAGTACGACGACCGCATCAGAGCCTTTCGCCTGAAGTAGCTCACCGGTGGGCCGGGGCTACACTGGGCCCATGCGCGACCAAGCGACGTTCCGCGTCAAGGCCGGCCTCGCCGAGATGCTCAAGGGCGGCGTGATCATGGACGTGGTGACGCCCGATCAGGCCCGTCTGGCCGAGGACGCGGGCGCGGCCGCCGTCATGGCCCTGGAGCGGGTGCCGGCGGACATCCGTCGTGATGGCGGCGTTGCGCGCATGTCCGATCCGGAGATGATCAGCGCCGTTCAGGAGGCGGTCACCATTCCGGTGATGGCCAAGGCCCGCATCGGGCACTTCATGGAGGCACGGGTGCTGCAGGCCCTGGAGGTGGACTACGTCGACGAGTCCGAGGTGCTCACGCCGGCCGACGAGGCCAACCACATCGACAAGTCGGCCTTCAGCGTGCCCTTCGTATGCGGTGCCACCAACCTCGGGGAGGCTCTGCGCCGAGTTGCCGAGGGTGCGGCCATGATCCGCTCCAAGGGGGAGGCGGGTACCGGCGACATCGTCGAAGCCGTGCGCCACATGCGGCGCATAGGTGGGGAGATCCGCCGTCTGTCCAGCCTGGAGGAATCCGAGCTTGCCACCGCGGCCAAGGAGCACGCGGCTCCGCTGGATCTCGTGCGCCAGGTGGCCCGCGACGGGCGTCTGCCCGTGGTCCTGTTCTGCGCGGGCGGCATCGCCACGCCCGCCGACGCGGCCCTGATGATGGCCCTCGGGGCGGAGGGCGTCTTCGTCGGCTCGGGCATCTTCAAGTCCGGCGACCCTGCCTCGCGGGCCCGCGCGATCGTCGAGGCGACCACCCATTGGCAGGATCCCGACCGGGTAGCCGCCGCCTCACGCGGTCTGGGGACGGCCATGGACAGCCTCGAGTCATCCAAGCTCGAGGCCGAGCAGCTGCTCGCCCAGCGCGGCACCTAGAGCGGGGGTGAGCCCGGTTCCCGCGGGTAGGGGCGCCCCGAATTCATCCTCCGGGCCCCCGCTCGTCGGCGTACTCGCGCTCCAGGGTGGGTTCGGCGCCCACGCCCGCATGCTCGAGGCCCTGGGAGCTGACGTGCGCGAGGTGCGCGTCCCCGCCGACCTCGACGGTCTCGCCGGGCTCGTGATGCCCGGCGGCGAGTCCACCACCATGAGCCTCGGTGTGGAGCGCGAGGGCCTGGCCGCGCCCCTGCGTGCTCTCGCGGCCCGCGGGACACCCGTGTTGGGTACCTGCGCCGGGCTGATCATGCTCGATCGCCATCACCTTGGGGTGATGGATCTGACCTGCGAGCGCAATGGCTTCGGCCGCCAGGTGAGCAGCTTCGAGGCCGACCTCCAGCTGCGGGGTATGAGGGACGGGCCGATGCGCGCGGTGTTCATTCGGGCGCCCTTCATCGCCGAACACGGCCCAGCGGTGGACATCCTGGCCGCAGTCGACGGTCGCGCGGTGGCGGCACGTCAGGGCACGGTGCTCGCGGTCGCCTTTCATCCCGAGCTGGGAGCGGACGCCCGCCTGCACAAAGCCTTTCTCGCTCAGGTACGGACTTCGCGGGAGGAGCCGGCCGCTGCGCGCGCCACCGGCGCCGTCACCTCCGCCCCGGGCGCGGCAGCCAGAGCGGACCCGGACCGCGACCCATACGCGGACGTCGGGTCGGGCGCCATACTGGGTGCGTGCGCATCGCCGTCTCCAGCGACGAGCTGACCGCTGTCGCGGGCCTGCTCAGTGACGAGCTGCGCCGGCGCGGACACGAGCCGATGCCCCACGGAGCTCTGGCTCCCGGCGAGCGCGATGGCTGGGCGTGGGCGTCGGCGGCGGCAGCTCGCGACGTGGTGGAGGGGCGCGCCGAACAGGCCGTCGTGTGCTGCTGGACTGGTACCGGGGCGTCGATCGCCGCCAACAAGCTGCCCGGGGTGCGCGCGGCCCTGTGCCCCGATGCGGTCACCGCGGCCGGCGCGCGGCGCTTCAACGACGCCAATGTCCTGGCTCTGAGCCTGCGCCTGACCTCCGAGGCGCAGCTGGGCGAGATCCTCGACGCGTGGTTTGCCAGCGAGCCCAGCGGCGAGCGCGAGGACCGCGCCAACGTCGCGCATCTCGCGTCTCTCGAGCTACCTCAGGACGCTAGGGTGAGCGCCGCTCAGCAGGCCTCATAGCGCACCACGCCCTCGCGCTGGGACTCGATCGCCTCGCCCGCGTTGGTCAGCAGGTCCATGTGCCCGAGCACCTCTGACAGGGTCAGGTAGGCCTGGGTCACCGCTACGTTGCCCCACAGTTGCTGGGCCACCTGGTGAGCGGTCAGCGGACGCTTGAGCAGGTCCCGGATCCTGCGGGCCCGGCGCGCGTGCAGGCGCAGGCGTTCGTCGATCAGCATGCGGTGGTCGCTCACCGGGGCGCCGTGACCCGGGAGCACCATGCTCAGCTGCATCTCGCGCGTGCGCCTCAGGGAATCGATGTAGGTCACCAGCGCCTGTGGCCGAGGGTCCGCGGCCGCGGTCTCCCCGCTGTCCAGCGCTCGCGTGATCAGGGGGTTGGAGGAGATGTGGGCGATCAGGTGGTCGGCGCCCAGCATGATGGCGCGCCGCTCGTCCACGAACACCGTGTCAGACGGACTGTGCCCCGGCCGGTGGCACACGCGCAGCGTGCGGTCGCGCAGGTGCAGCTCCTGACCGGGGGACAGCGGGCGCGTGATCGACACCGCCGCGCCCCACCCGCGAAAACTCTCTGACACCGAGCGCAGTGCGGTGGCCACGTCGGGTGCGATGCCGTGACGCAACATCATCTGCTCGGCGTAGCGATCGTCAAGCTCGGCCTCGCGGCCGAACTCTCCCAGATACGGGGCGAGACGATCGAGCGCGGCGACCTCGGCTCCCGAACGGCGGGCGAGGACGGCGGCCAGACCGAAGTGGTCGATGTGCTGATGGCTGATGACGAGCAGCTCGAGGTCCTCCACCGCGTGACCCAGTTCGTGCAGTGATTGCTCGAGTTCGTCCAGGGCCTGGGCCGAGTTGGGTCCCGAATCGACCAGGGTCAGAGGCTCGTCCTCGATGAGGTAGGCGTTGACCCGGCCAACCTGAAAGGGCGTAGGTACCGCAATCGCGTGGATCCCTGCCGCCCGCGCCCGCTGCAGGTCCAGCTGCTCGGTTTCGCTGTGCGCCTGTCGGGCGGGCGCGCTCGCCGGCCCCGAATGCTCTGAAGCCTCCGCGCGGTTCACGCGCGAATCAGGCCGAGCACCTCGTCGCGACGGCGCTCCATGTCATCGTGCGAACGCAGCGACTCCAGGCACAGACGCAGCAGCGGCTCGGTGTTGGACGGGCGCACGTTGAAGTGCCAGTCCTCGTAATCGATGGAGATACCGTCCAGGCGGTCCTGCCGAGCATCGGAGTAGCGCTCGGCCAGCTCGGCCATCTTGCCTTCCTGGTCGTGTACCTCGGAGTTGATCTCGCCCGAGATGAAGTAGCGCGAGCGGTAGGGCTCAAGCAGCTCTGACATGGGCCGACCCTCCACCGAGAGATGCTCGAGCATGAGCAAGGCGGGGATGGTGCCCGAGTCCGCGCAGTAGAAGTCGCGGAAGTAGTAGTGACCGGAGACCTCGCCGCCGAACAGTGATCCCTCGCGTCGCATGCGCGTCTTGAAGAAGGCGTGCCCGACGCGGTTGACGTGCGGCTCACCACCGGCGCGACGCACGGTGTCCGCGACGGCACGGCTGGCGCGTACGTCATAGAGGATTGCCTGTCCGGGACGCTTGCGCAGCAGCGACTCGGCGAGCAGGGCGGTGAGAAAGTCGCCGTCTACGAACTGCCCCGTGTCGTCGATGAAGAAGCAGCGGTCGGCGTCGCCGTCCCAGGCGATGCCCAGGTCGGCGCCGCTCTCGCGCACACGGTCCATGACCAGCCGGCGATTCTCGGGCAGCAGCGGGTTGGGCTCATGGTCGGGAAAGTTGCCGTCCGGGGTCCAGTAGGTCTCGACCAGGTCGAGCCCCAGGCCTCGCAGCAGAGGGCCGACCATGGGGCCGGCCATCCCGTTGCCCCCATCGACCACGACCTTCAGCGGGCGCACTTGAGCGGGGTCGATCAGGGCCAGGGCAGCCTGCTGGAAGCCCGCGAGGACGTCGACGGTCTGAACGTCACCGCCACCTCGGGCGTCCCCTAGACCCTTCTCGAGCAGGCGCCGGATGTCGTCGATGCCCGAGTCGCCGGACAGGGCGATCGCCCCTTCGCGCACCAGCTTGGCCCCGGTATAGGCCTTGGGGTTGTGCGAGGCCGTGCACATCAACCCCCCGTCCAGCTCGCGCGAGCCGACGAGGAAGTAGAGCATCTCGGTTCCCACCTCACCGGCATCCAGGACGTGAACGCCCTCGGCCACCAGACCGGCGCAGTAGCGCGCCGCCAGCTCCGGCGCGCTTAGACGCATGTCGCGTCCCAGTCCCACCCGTAGCTGTGCGGTCGGCTTGCCTGCGAGGTCGGCCAGCACCTGGGCGAAGGCGCGACCGATCTGCTCGGCGATGTCGCCGTCGATCTGTTCGCCGTAGAGGCCGCGAACGTCGTAGGCCTTGAAGATCTCCGGGGATACGGACACTGGTGGGGATCCTAGGGGCTCACCCCAGACCGCCCTGCGGGGAGGGCTCGAGGCCGGGCTGGGGCCTGGAAGCGCGCGCCGCCGGCGGTGGGGGATAGGGCCTAACCTAGGGAGAATGTCCGGGCACTCCAAGTGGGCGAGCATCAAGCACAAGAAGGCGGTGGTCGACGCCCGTCGCGGCCAGCAGTTCACCAAGCTGGCCCGGGCCATCACGGTCGCCGCGCGCGAGGGGGGCGGAGACCCTGACGCCAACGCGGCCCTGGCCAACGCCATGCAGAAGGCACGGGAGAGCTCGATGCCCAAGGACAACATCGAGCGGGCCATCGCCAAGGGCACCGGAGCGGGCGCGGACGCCGACGCGATCGAGGCCGTCCTGTACGAGGGGTATGGCCCGGGCGGCGTGGCCCTGCTGGTGGAGGCGTTCACCGACAACCGCAACCGCACCGGGGCAGACGTCCGCCACCTGCTCTCTAAACACGGTGGCTCTCTGGGCGAGCCGGGATCGGTCAGCTACCTGTTCGACAAGGCCGGCGTGGCCGTGGTTGATGGCTCGGCGTACTCCGAGGAGGACCTCCTGCCGGCCATCGAGGCGGGCGCGCGCGATATCGCCGCTGACGACGACGTCCTTGAGGTGATCACCGACCCCGGGGACCTGCCGGCGGTTCGCCGGGCTCTGCAGGAGGCCGGCGTCGAGCTGCAGAGCGCCGAGGTCATCCAGCGCCCCAAGAGCACCGTGAGCGTGGATGAGGAGCTCGCGCCCAAGCTTCTGCGACTGATCGACGCCCTGGAGGACAACGACGACGTGAGCGCAGTGCACGCCAACTTCGACGTGTCCGCCGAAGTGCTCGAGCGCGTCGCCGGCTGACGGACCGCCTTCAGGCGCGCGGTTCGCGCGGGCGGGCTCGGAAGAGCCGCTGCGCCTCGCGCACGCCTTTCAGACGCCTTTCGCCGGCGTAGGACCATGCGAAGGCGTCCGGCGTCGCCTCCTGGACGGCCGCGGCGCCCAGCACGCTGCCCGGCCGTGCCGCTCCGGTGATCCGTGAGGCCAGGTTCACGGCGCGCCCGTACCAGTCCCCACCACGATTGAGCGCCGGGCCCAGGGCGACACCCACGCGCAGTTGCGGGAAGTCGCGACCCTCGGCTTCGGCCGCGGCCACCAGCGCCAGGGCGCCGTCGACAAGTGGGATGGGGTCGGGTGAGGTGAGCATGGCCGCGTCGCCGATCGTCTTGACCAGGCGCACGGGGCGCTGAACGGTCTCGGTGGTCAGCGCCTCCAGACGGCGGGCCACGCGGCCCAGCTCGTCGGGCGGGACCTCCTCGCCCACTCGCGTGAAGCCGACCAGGTCGGCAAAGCACACGGCTATCTCGCGCGAGCCGGGCACTTGTCCGCCGGAGCGTTCACTTGCGTTTATCGCCTCCACCTCAGCCATCTGGCGCAGGTGCAGAGTGAGCATGTGACCGACCAGCGGTGTGGTCGTCGGGCTCAGAGAACCTGCCGCCTGCGCGAAACGCTCGGCCAGGGCGCGCTCGCTCAGACCGGGCTCGAGGACCAGGCGCAGCGTGATGGAGCGCATGAGCTCGGCCGCCTGGGCCAGCCCTCGACCGAGTACGCGGGTCACGTCGAGGATCTCCTCCCGGGTGATGCCCGCCTGCAGGTTCCTCGTGGCCACGCGCGCGGCCTCGACGTCGGCGTCGGTGAACTCGTGCTCATCGGGGTCGGTCACCGCCAGGCCCATGGCCTGGCGCAGCTCCTGCAGAAAGGCGGCGTCCCCGCCGCTGCGCTGCACCACCTCGGCTTCGGTGTAGCGCTCAGGTCCGGCGATGGCCCGATCGGCGGGGACGAACATCAGGGTGCCCTGCTCGCTGTGGCGGCGCAGCTCCTCGAGGGGCACCTGCTGCTCGGACAGGTAGCTCAGGAGCTCCAGGCGTTCCTCGCGGGCGCGACCCTCCAGGCCGTCCAGCAGTCCCTCGGCGGCGTAGTCGATACCCGTCACGTGGCCGTGAGGGTATGGGAGCTTCCGGGTGGCAGGCGTCCGGACGGCCACGGAGAATCCCGCCAGATGATCGTGCTCGGCATCGACCCCGGAACCGCGAACACCGGCTACGGCGTGGTTCGCTCGCGCGATGGGCGTCTGAGCGCGCTCGACGGTGGCGTGATTCAGACGCGCGCCGCCGCCGCTCCCGAGCAGCGCTTGGGCACCATCCACGCTCAGGTGCTCGAGCTCATCGACGAGCACGACGTCGGCGTGGTGGCGCTGGAGGACCTCTACTTCGGGCAGAACACACGCAGCGCCTTTGCCGTCGGGCAGGCCCGCGGCGTCGTCCTGCTCGCCGGCGGTCAGCGCGGACTTTCCTGTCACTCCTACACCCCCCAACAGGTCAAGGCAGCGGTATGCGGTCACGGCCGCGCCCCCAAGGAGCAGGTGGCCCGCATGGTGGCGACGATGCTGTCCCTCGGTCAGGCTCCCGCGCGCGACCATGCCTCCGACGCGCTGGCCGTGGCCATCTGCCACGCTAATGCGGCTCCGCTGTCGCATGCCCTGCAGGGGCTCGCTCTGAGCGCGAGCGCGCGCACGAGCGTGGTTCCGCGGCCATGATCGCGCTGCTTCAGGGACAGGTAGCGGCACGCGGATCCGACCACGTCATCGTGCTATGCGCCGGCGTGGGCTACCGCCTGGCGGTGTCGACCCAGACGCTGCGTAGCGTGCCCGCACCGGGCGCCCCGGTGACCCTCAACTGCCACCTGATTGTGCGCGACGACGCCCTGGCCCTGTACGGATTTCACTCCGAGCAGGAACGCGAGCTCTTCCTCATGCTGCTGTCGGTGCAGGCGGTGGGGCCCAAGGTGGCGCTGGCCGTGCTCTCCGGCGGTCCCCCCGCTGACCTGATCGGCGCCCTGGCCGCCGGCGACCTGGCACGACTGCAGGCCGTCCCGGGGATCGGGCGGCGCACGGCCGAGCGCATCGTGGTGGAGCTGCGGGAGAAGGTCGGTGTCGGCGCGGAGGTTCCCGGACCGATCCGAGCACGACGCACCGATGGGGCGCGCGGCCTGGCCCGCGACGGACTGCTCGAACTGGGCTACTCGGTCCCGGAGGCCGAGGAGCTGCTCGCGGCAGCGGTGGGAGACAGCGCGGAGGAGCTGCTCGCCGAGGCCCTGCGCAGCGCAAGCGGTCGATGAGCGGATGAGCGAGGGCGCGGCCAAGACCGGCAGGAGCCGCATCCAGACGCCCACCCTCACGCCCGAGGATGAGCTTGACCGCTCGCTGCGTCCCCGGCGCCTGACCGACTTCGTGGGCCAGGCGTCCCTGCGCGAGCAGTTGGCGGTGGCCATCGAGGCGGCCGCCGCCCGTGGGGATGCCCTCGATCACGTGCTCTTGGCCGGCCCGCCGGGACTCGGCAAGACCTCGCTGGCCCAGATCGTGGCCGCTGAGCTCGGAGTGGGATTCGTGGCCACGGCCGGCCCCGCCCTGGAGCGCAAGGGCGACATCGCCGCCTTCCTCACCGCGCTGGAGCCCCGCAGCGTGTTCTTCGTCGATGAGATCCACCGGCTCCCGCGCGCGCTGGAGGAGACCTTCTACCCGGCCATGGAGGATCACCGCCTGCCCATCACCGTCGGCCAGGGGGCGGGAGCGCGAGTCGTGACCCTGGACCTGCCGCCGTTCACGCTGGTGGGTGCGACCACCCGCGCCGGGTTGCTGACCACACCGCTGCGCGACCGCTTCGGCATCCAGGCGCGCCTGGAGCCCTACACGACCGACGAGCTCACTTCGATCGTCGTGCGCTCTGCGGGGATCCTTGACATCCGCCTCGACGACGCCGGAGCGCGCGCCGTCGCGGCACGCAGTCGCGGCACGCCACGCGTGGCCAACCGTCTGCTCAAACGCGCGCGCGATTACGCAGAGGTGCGCATGACGGGGGTGGTGACCCTCGCGGCGGCGGAGGCGGCCCTGCAGATGCTCGGCGTCGACGAGCGCGGGCTGGACCGGTTGGACCGCGAGATCCTGCGGGCGGTATGTGTCAAATTTTCCGGGGGCCCGGTGGGGTTGTCCACCCTGGCGGTGGCCGTCGGCGAAGAGCAGGACACCATCGAGGACGTCTATGAGCCCTATCTCCTGCAGGAGGGACTGCTCAAGCGCACCCCGCGCGGGCGGGCCGCCACCGCAGCCGCGTTCGCGCACCTCGGCCTCCAGCCTCCCGGTCCGCCGGCGGCGGGGCCTAGCCTGTTCTGAGAGTCGCTCCCCTACTCTGTGCTCAGAACATGGCTCACCCCTACATCTGTCCCAACTGCGGTCATCGCACCAGCGAAACCAGCCCCAACGCGGGCTTCTCGGGTCGGCCCAAGGGCTGCGCCAAGTGCGGCTTTGCCTTCCTCTTCGAGCTGCTCGACGACTACTATCCGGCCCCTGACGCCGCCTTCTTCGTGTGCGACGGCGAGGGGCGGATCATCGGGTGCGGGCGCAACTCCTTCTCGTTCACCGGCCTGGAGGAGGAGCAGGTGATGGGCCGCGAGGTCGCCGAGGTCCTCGGCCTGCGCTTTGCCAACGCGGACGATCCAGTGGCCACGGTGCTCGAGTGGGGCGTACGCGCTCTGGACAAGCCCGTGCAGGTGGCCGGGGAACGCGACCGTCCGGCCCAGGCCAAGGCCGACATGTTCCCGGCCTACGACGACGACGGCGGCCTGCTGCTCGTGCTCACCCCTGAGAAGTGACAAGCGAAGCCGAGGCCTGAGTGACCGTTCGCCGTATCAACGCCCTGATCCTGCTCGTGGTGGCGGGCCTGATCATCGCCTCGGCCGTGGCCGTGTCGATCCAGAAAACGCGCCTGGGGCTCGACCTCAAGGGCGGCGTCGAGCTGGTCTACCAGGGCAAGCCGACCCAGCAGGCCCAGGTAAACGGCGACTCGCTGAACAAGGCGATCGACGTCATGCGCAAGCGCGTGGACAAGATCGGCGTGGCCGAGCCGGTGATCCAGCGCTTCGGCACCAACGAGGTCGACCTGGCGCTGCCCGCGGTCAGCAACGCCCAGCGGGCCATCGCTCAGGTGGGCAAGACGGCACAGCTTTACTTCTATGACTGGGAGCTGAACGTCATCGGCCCCGACGGCAAGCCCGCGCCCACCGATCCCGCGGCGACCGGAGACGGCACGGAGCCGGGCGGGGCGACCAGCGGGTTGTCCCAGTACGACGCGGTGGTGCGCGCGGCCAAGCGGGCACCCATCCTGCGCCCCAACGACACGACGTACGCCCCCGCCCAGGGCGTTTCCGGCTCGTGGTTCTTGCTCAACGACACCAACCACACGGTGCTGCGCGGTCCCGAGGAGACGCAGGCCAACCTGACGTCTGACTACCGACCGCCGGTGGGTCAGAAGTTACGTCCCGTTCGCGTCAACGCGGGCACGATCGTCGTTCAGGCCCAACCGGTCACCAACGGCGCGGGGAAGGTCACCAACCCCTCGCCCAACAGCTGGTACGTGCTCAACGACAACCCGGTGCTCACCGGGTCTGACGTGCGCAATCCCTCCCAGACCTTCGACAACGGCTCAGGCGGGTCGGGCCAGCCCGTGGTCAGCTTCGACTTCTCCTCCTACGGCAAGCGCGTCTTCGCCCAGACGACGAAGGCGATCGCCCACCGCGGTCAGGAGGCACAGCTGCCGGGGGTCAACAAGAACCAGGCCCAGCAGCACTTCGCGGTGGTCCTCGACAACCAGCTCATCACGGTGCCCTACATCGACTTCACCGCGAACCCCGAAGGCATCGATGCCGCCAACGGCTCGCAGATCTCGGGAGGCTTCACCATCGCCTCTGCGCAGGCCCTGGCCAACGAGCTGCAGTCGGGGGCGCTGCCCATCAAGCTGGTGCTGATCTCCGAGTCCCAGGTGTCAGCCACCCTGGGCAAGCAGGCCCTCAACCAGGGCCTGATCGCGGGCGCGGTCGGCTTCCTCATCGTCTGCCTGTTCCTGCTCGTCTTCTACCGCGTGCTCGGGATGATCGCGGTGGTCGCTCTGGCCGTGTACGGGTTGTACTTCTTCGCGCTCATCAAGCTCATTCCCGTCACCCTCACCCTGCCCGGTATCGCCGGCCTGATCCTGACCATCGGGGTCGCGGCCGACGCCAACATCGTCATCTTCGAACGGGTCAAGGAGGAGATCCGCGGTGGTCGCTCGATCGCCTCGGGAATCCTCACGGGATACAAGCGCGGCTTTGCGGCCATCGTGGACGCCAACGTGGTGACCCTGATGACCGCGTTCATCCTGTTCGTGCTCGCCACCGCCCAGGTCAAGGGCTTTGCCCTGACCCTGGGCATCGGCACGCTGGTGTCGCTGTTCACCGCCGTCCTGGCCACCCGTGCGGCGCTGACCTCGATGGGGCGCACGCGCCTGATCTCCCACCCCACCGCGCTGGGGGCCGGGCGCAAGGGACGCAGATGGAGCTATGACTTCATGGGCGCGTCGCGCTGGTTCTTCTCCCTGTCGGGCACGATCCTGCTCATCGGGGCGCTGGCCATCGGGGGCAAGGGGCTGAACCTCGGCATCGACTTCAAGTCAGGCAGTCGCCTGCAGACCGGTTTCGTCAAGCCGGCGTCCGAGAACCAGGTCCGTACCGTGCTCATCGCCAACGGGGTGCCCGACGCCCAGATCCAGCGCGTCATGAGCAAGGGCGTGGGGGGCAGCGGGTTTCAGATCTCCACGCGCTCGCTCAAGCCCGAGCAGGTGCAGAAGGTCAAGAGCCAGCTCGACAGCTCTTTCGGCACGCGTAACTTCTCGGCCAGCTCGATCGGGCCCACCTTCGGCAAGACCATCGCCAATAGCGCAGTCATCGCGATCATCGCCTCGCTGCTGGTGATCTCGGCCTACATCGCGCTGCGCTTTGAGTGGAAGTACGCGGTGCCGGTGGTCATCGCCCTCATGCACGACCTTCTGATCACCGCCGGCGTGTACTCGCTGACCGGGCGCGAGGTGACCACCTCTACTGTGGCCGCTCTGCTGACCATCCTGGGCTACTCGCTCTACGACACGATCATCGTCTTCGATCGCGTGCGCGAGAACGTCCCGCGCATGCCGCGCGCGGCGTTCTCCCAGATCGTCAACCGGTCGATGTCAGAGGTACTCACCCGCTCGCTGGCCACCAGCCTGTGCACCCTGCTGCCCGTGCTCTCACTGTTGCTCTTCGGTGGTCAGACGCTCAAGGACTTCGCCTTCGCGCTGCTGGTGGGGGTCGCGTCCGGGGCCTACTCGTCGATCTTCATCGCCTCGCCGGTGCTCACTCACTGGAAGGAGCGCGAGCCGGTCTACCGCAATCGCCGCCGACGCATCGAGCGCGACCTGGGCGCCGTCCCGGCCTACGCGAGCTCGGCGGCGGGTGCACCGGCGGATATCGATCCTCCCGACAGTCGCCGCCGGCGACGGCGGGGGAGCATCGTCGAGCCCGAGCTGCCGGGCGCCCAGGTCTCTCAGGCCGAGTTCGACGAGCTCGTCGCCGACCTGGACGTGGAGGAGACGGCAGCCGCCGGTGAGCCGGCGCACACCGCCGGTGCGGGTACGGGTCCCTCGGGCCGCGCCGGCGCGGTCACAGCTTCGCCGGGCGGCCGCCGCTCGGCCCAGTCATCAACTCGCCGCCGACCCCCGGCGGCGCCGCCCGACCTCCAGCCGCCTGCCGGCTCGGAGGGGCGGAGTTCAGAGCGGGGCGAGCCAGACCCGTCCGAGCGCGAACGACTCCTGCGCGACCCCGCCGCCGACGCGCTGCCCGAGGACGTGGTCATGCCCGGCTCGATCGGCGCCTCCAAGTCCTCCAAGCGGGCCCGCAACCGCCGTCACGGCAGGCCTCGCTGATGGGCGTGCTCGGCTGGGTCATGGTTGGGCTGGCGATCTGGCACTTCACCATCTTTTTGCCTGACCGTTTCTGGGGTGGCATCGTCGGCGCGTTCGTCGGCGCGCTGGTCGGAGCCGTTGTCATAGGCCTGCTGATCTACGGCCTGCGGGTGGCCGCGCTGCGCATTCCCGGTCAGAGGGCCACGGACATCATCGTCGTGCTGTACGCGGTGCCGGGAGCGATCTTGGGGATCGCCGCCACCTACGTGGTGGGCATGCGCCGCGAGCGACGCACGGCGGACGCCTGACCCCCGGGAGGCGCTCAGGCCTCCGAGCGTGAGGCGAGTCCCGGGATCACCCGCTCGCCGTACCCGGCGAGGGTCTCCTCCATGGCGTCGTGCATCAGGTAGACGTTGAACTGGTCCACGCCAAGGCTCTGGAGCTCGCGCAGCTTCGCCAGATGGTCCTCGACGGTGCCCAGCACGCAGAACCGGTCGACGATCTCGTCGGGCACGAACTCCGTGTCGGGATTGCCCGCGCGCCCGTGGTGGGCGTAGTCGTAGCCCGTGCGAGCCTCGATGTAGGCCGTGAGCGCAGCCCGGGATTTCACCGTCAGAGCCGTAGCGCTCGACGAGGTCGGCGACGTGGTTGCCTACCATGCCACCGAACCACCGACACTGCTCGCACGCGTGGGGGAGGTCGTCCCCGAGGTAGGCGGGCGCCGCCACGCAGATGTAGATCTCATCCGGGTCACGCCCAAGCCCATGAGGATGCGCCCGGGGGCGATCTCCTCCAGGCCGATGAACGACAGCGCGAGCAGGACCGGATTGCGGGTGTAGACGTTGACGATCCCCGTCCCACGCGAATGTGCTCCGTGGCTTGGGCGATGGCCGCCGCCGGGACGAACCCGTCGCGGGTCAGGCGGGTCTCTGCGACCCAGACGGATTCGAAGCCCACTCACTCGGCGCGGCGGGATACGTCAACCATCTCGGCAACGCTGGGGGAGCCGGCGAACAGCAGGCCGCAGCGAGGGACGCTCGGCAGCGGGGAGCTCGTGGGCATGGACAACATGTTGCCCGACGGCACCCGTTCTGTCCTCGCGGGCACGTACGCTGGCCGACCGTGCTCGGGACCCGCCTTGAAATCGCGCGTTGTCTCGTGGGCGAGACCCTGGCCCTCGAGCGTGAGCTTGGGGTCAGCAGCACCCTGGCCCAGGTTCTTGTGCGCCGCGGCCTCGCCGCACCCGCGGCGGCGCGGGCCTTTCTCGACGGTGAGCAGGAGCACGACCCTGGGCTGTTCGCGGGCATGGAGGGTTCGGTGCAGGTCATCGGCGGTCACATCGCACGGGGATCGCACATCACCGTCCACGGCGACTACGACGTGGACGGGGTCTGCTCGACCGCGCTGCTCGTGCGCGCCCTGCGCGGGCTGGGCGCGCATGTGGACTCCTATCTGCCTGACCGGGCCACGGACGGCTACGGGCTCAATCCCGCCACGGTGACGCGGCTGAGCACCCGTGGTACACACCTGCTGCTGTGTGTGGATTGCGCCATCACCGCGGTGGAGGAGGTCGCAGGGGCGCGGGCGGCCGGCATGGACGTGGTCGTCTGCGACCACCACGCGCCCCGTGCGGATGGACGACTGCCAGACGCGCCCACGGTGCATCCGGCCCTGGGCGGCTACCCCTTCGGCCAGCTGTGTGCCACCGCGGTCGCCTACAAGCTGGCGCTCGCGCTCTACCGCGCCGCGGGGCGCGACGAGGAGGCGGTGCAGCAAGACCTCGATCTCGTGGGCCTGGCCACCGTGGCCGACGTGGTGCCCCTGCTGGGGGAGAACCGGACGCTCGTGCGACGGGGTCTGCGGGCCCTGGCGACCACGGCCAAGCCGGGCCTGCGCGCGCTCATGGACATCGCCCGTGTGGTGCCGGCGCGGGTCGACGAACGCGCCGTGGCCTTTGCCCTGTCTCCGCGCATCAACGCCGCCGGGCGGCTTTACCGCGCCGATGCCGGCCTGGAGCTGATGCTCACCGACGACCAGCAGAGGGCCGCGGAGATCGCCGACGAGCTCGATCACGCCAACCACGAGCGTCGCCACACCGAGACGCGCATCGTCTTCGAGGCGGAGGCCCAGGTGGCCGAGCTCGGGGAGCGCAGTGCCTATGTGCTGGCCGGCGAGGGCTGGCATGCCGGAGTGATCGGCATCGTGGCCTCGCGCATCGCCGAGCGCCACCACCGGCCCACGGTGGTCATCGCGCTGGACGGCGAGAGGGGCCGCGGCTCGGCGCGCAGCGTCGAGGGGTTCGACCTGCTGGCCGCGTTGGACGCGTGTGGCGTGCATCTGACCCGCCATGGGGGCCACCGGGCGGCAGCCGGCCTGGAGCTCGAGCGCGCCCGAGTGGCGGACTTCGCCGCGGCGCTGAACGCGTACGCCGCACGCGCGCTCACCGAGGAGCAGCTGCTGCGCTCTGAGCGCGTGGACGCCATCGCCGGAGGCGACGAGCTGGGCCTGGACCTCGCCGAGGAGCTGGGGCGCATGGCTCCCTTTGGCTGCGCGAACCCCCCGGTGAAGCTGCTCCTGCCTGCCGCCAGCTTCAGCGATCCCCGGCCGATGGGTGAGGGCCGCCACGTGCGCTTCACCGTACGTGCTGGTGGTTCGCACGCGCGCGCGGTGGGCTTTCGCACCGGCGGAGGGTTGCCGGTCGGGGTCGACGAGCCCGTTGACGCCGTCTTCTCCCTGGAGGTCAACGAATACCGGGGAGCGGTCGAGCCGCGCCTGGTGCTGAGTCACGCCTCGGCCTGCGCTCCGGCGCCGGTCACCAGGCGCGGCCGGTCCGACGGCTACCTGGAGGCGGTGGGGGCCGAGATGGACGCGCCGCTCATCGCTGAGGAAGGTCAGCCTGATTCTGAGATTCGTCAGGCGCACGACCGCCGGGGCCGCGGGCTCGCCAGCGTTCTGGGCGCGCTGGTGGCCGGCGGTGAGCCCGTGCTGGTGGTGTGCGCTGACGCCGACCTGCGCCTCGGCCAGATGGCGGGACGAGTCGGGGGCTTTGACCTCTGCTCCTACACGGACCTGCTCCGTGGTCGGGTCTTGAGCGCGGACTTCGCGCACGTTGCCCTGTTGGATCCACCCGCGTTTGCCCTCGCCCACGACGTCGCGCATGCCGGCGACCCGAACGGACACGTTCATCTCCTATGGGGAGAGCTCGAGACCGCCTTCGCCGCCCGCGTGCACGAACGCGACCACGATCTGCGTCCTGCGCTCGCGGACCTCTACCGGAGGCTGCGTGACACGCCTGACGTGAACCGGGAAGGCGGCGCGCGGCCCCAGGACCACCTTGCCGAGTTGCTCGCTGGGCCACCCCTCGGGCCCGGGCAGGGGTCCCGCTGCCCCGCCGAGCTGGCCGGGCGCCTGCTGCGGGTCATGAGCGAGCTCGCGCTGGCCGACGTCGACCTGACCGCCGGTCGTATCGAGCTGCGCGCTTCGTCACGCGTGGATTTGGAGCGCTCGCCGACCTTTCGAGTCTGCGCCGATCGTCTGCGGGAGGGACGCCGTCGCCTCGGTCTCATGCAGGTCCGCGCGGCCTGAACGGGTCTTGCCTTGTCCGGGGCCGCGCCTTCCCTACCCTGTAGCGGTGTCCATTCCGGGCTCCGGTAACCCATTGGCTCACCCAGGGGGCCACGACGGGGGACGGCGCGGCGACCCAACCGGGTCCGACGCACCCCCCAACGGACGCGTCGTGCCCGACGCACCCCCCAACGGACGCGTCGTGCCCGACGGCGCTCGTGCCGTCGGCGATCACCCTCCTGACTCAGGGCCGCCGGCGCTCTCGGCAGACCGCCGCGTGACCGCTAGCCCGGAGCTCAACGAGTTCGAGCGTCGGCTGCTCAACGATCTCTTTGCCATCGTCTCCGAGCACGCCTCCGACTCGGCCATCGAGATCGACAGGGCGCGGGTGGAGGAGGCGTTCGTGTTCGCCTGCGAGCACCACGCGGCCCAGCGGCGCAAGTCGGGCGAGGACTTCATCGTGCATCCGGTGGGAGTCGCGCGAATCTGCGCGGGCATGCGCCTGGACACCGAAACCCTGTGTGCGGCGCTGCTGCACGACACCGTGGAGGACACCAGCGCCTCCATCGCCGAGGTCCGCGAGCGCTTCGGCGAAGAGATCGCCACGATCGTGGACGGCGTCACCAAGTTGACGGGCATCACCTTCCGCTCACGCGACGAGGCGCAGGCCGAGAACTACCGCAAGATGATGGTGGCGATGGCCAGCGATGTGCGGGTCATCCTCATCAAGCTGGCCGATCGCCTGCACAACATGCGCACGATCGACGCGATGGCCAAGCAGAAGCAGATCGACAAGGCCAAGGAGACCCTGGAGATCTACGCCCCGATAGCTCACCGCCTGGGCATCCATGCGATCAAGTGGGAGCTCGAGGATCTCGCCTTCGCCACGCTGCACCCGCGCAAGTACCAGGAGATCAAGGGACTGGTGGCCCAGCAGCGCGACGACCGCGAGGGCTACGTCTCGCAGGCCGGCGACTATCTGGCGCGCGAGCTTGCGGCTTTGGGCATCGACGCTCAGATCGCCGGACGGGCCAAGCACTTCTACTCGATCTACTCGAAGATGACCAAGAAGAGCCGCGAGTTCAACGAGATCTACGACCTCACCGCCATGCGCGTGATCGTCGATTCGGTCAAGGACACCTACGGCGCCGTGGGGGTCATCCACTCGCTGTGGAAGCCGCTGCCCGGACGTTTCAAGGACTTCATCGCGATGCCGAAGTTCAACATGTACCAGTCACTGCACACCACGGTGATCGGTCCCGAGGGGCGTCCGCTGGAGATTCAGATCCGCACCCAGGAAATGCACGAGATGGCCGAGTTCGGCGTCGCCTCCCACTGGATGTACAAGCAGCCCAGGCCAGGCCAGGCGTCGCGCCCGGACGTGGCCGACGACGCCAAGATGGCTTGGTTGCGCTCGATGCTCGACTGGCAGAAGGAGCTTTCGGACCCGCAGGAGTTCATGGAGAGCCTGCGTATCGATCTGTTCGAGGACGAGGTGTTCGTCTTCACCCCCAAGGGCGAGGTCAAGTCGCTGGCCGGGGGGGCGACTCCGCTGGACTTCGCCTACGAGGTCCACACCGAGATCGGCCATCGCTGCGTGGGCGCCCGCGTCAACGGTCGCATCGTGCCGCTGCACTACGAGCTCAAGTCGGGCGACATCGTGGAGATCCTCACCGCCAAACGTGAGCGCGGGCCGTCGCGCGACTGGCTGGCGCTGGTCAAGACCACCCGGGCGCGCAACAAGATCAAGCAGTGGTTCAAGGCGGAGTCACGCCAGGACACCGAGCACACCGGACGCGACCTGCTGCAGGAGAACCTCAAGAAGCAGGGGCTTCCCGCGCAGAAGATCACGGGGTCGGCCCTGCTGGCTGACGTGATCCGCGAGATGGGCTTCCGCAAGGCCGACGACTTCTACATCGCCCTGGGGGCGGCCAAGATCTCGCCCAAGATCGTGGTCAACAAACTCATGCAGCGCCTCAAACAGGGGGAGGCCGCTGACGCGGAGTCCACCTCTGCCGCCGATCTGCTCACCGTGGGACACCACCGCCGGGCGCCCACGAGCTCCTCCAGCGAATACGGGATCCGCGTCGAGGGCGTGGAGGACGTCATGCTGCGCCTGGCCAAGTGCTGTCGTCCGGTACCCGGCGACCCGATCGTCGGCTACATCTCCCTCGGACGCGGCATAACCATTCACCGCGAGGACTGCCCCAACGCCACGCTGCTGCGCAAGGACCCCGACCGCTTCACCAGCGTGTCATGGGAGGGCGACCATGAGACCTCCTTTCGCGTGGAGCTACAGGTCGACGCGTGGGATCGTCACCGGCTGCTGGAGGACCTCTCGCGCACGTTCGCAGAGTCGGGTATCAACATCATCGAGGCACGGTGCCTGTCCAGTCCACCGATGGTCAAGAACCGCTTCGTGGTCGAGGTGGCCGACACCCAGTCGCTCAAGGGCGCCATCAGCCGGTTGCGCGGTATCGAGTCGGTCTTCGATGCCTACCGTCTCACGCCAGGCGGCGCCTGAGCGGGCCGGCTCAGGGCGCAGCGCGGCGCGCGGTCTGCGACGTCGCGCTGTTAGGAGACGACGCTCAACGCCTGCGGGCGCGTCGAATAGCGCGCCTCGTACACCTCGCCGACGAAGTCACCGTCGACCTGCAGAGGCAGGGGGCGCTCGTCGGTGGAGCGCACCGTCAGCTCACCGGCGTCTGAGAAGGCCGACACGCGTCGGTGGCGCGCCAGGCGAGCGCGCCTGGACAGCGCCCGCCAGGTTATGAAGGGCATGTCCAGCGCGCTGGCGCGGCCCAGCACGCAGCCGGCCAGCGTGCCCGAGCTCAGCGTCGCGCCCTCGGCCACGACGATCGGGCGGTCCCCGAAGTAGGTGAACGGGGAGGCGTTCTGCACGATGGCGGTGACCCCGTCGAGCCGCTGTTCGTCCACCGTGACCTCCAGCCGTGGCGGCGCCAGCAGGTAGCGACGGGAGAAGATGGTGACCGCCGCGTAGGTGAACCACCAGGGACCGAAGCGCGCCTTCAGGCGTGGTCGCTGGTCGACTCGCTCCACCACGCTGGCGTCGATGCCCAGACCGGAGGAGAAGGCAAAGTAGCGTCCGTTGACGCTACCCAGGTCCACGCGTCGCGGGCGCCAATGGTCGGCCATGCGCAGCAGGTGCTCGGTGGCGTCCACCAGCTCCCCGGGAATCCCCAGGATCTTGCCGAACACGTTGGCCGATCCCCCGGGCAGGCAGGTCAGCGGGGTGGAGGAGCCAACCAGTCCGTTGGCCGCCTCGTTGACGGTGCCGTCGCCGCCGAAAGCCACGACCACGTCGTACCCTTCGTGGGCCGCTTCGCGGCACAGCTCGGTGGCGTGGCCCTGCGCCTCGGTGTCGACCGCGTCCACGTCATAGCGCCCCTGGAGGGCGTAGATAACCAGGTTGCGCAGCCGATCGGACACCGTGGTGGCGTACGGGTTGACAATGATGAGCATCCGCTTCTTGATCGCCGGGGCGGCGAGCGTGTGGAGATCGAGCACTGCGGACTCATCACGCCCGGCCGGCGGAGCGTCCCGGAGCGCGACGGACGCGTTGGCCTCGGAGGCGCTGGGCTCGGAGGGGTGGGGTTGGGTATCACCCGTGCGCTCGTTCTCAGCCGCCGACATGTCGCTGGCTACACCGGGTCGGCGGCGCAGTTACCGGCGAGATGGCGTCGCCGCGGGGGGCGCCTGTGCCCAGCTTCAGGAAAGCCGCGTCGGGTATACTTGCGCGGTACATAGCTGGACGCATCCAGAGGGGTGGAGGGACTGGCCCGTTGAAACCCCGGCAACCTCCCGCTGTTTAGCGGGGATGGTGCCAATTCCATCAGGCTCCAACGAAAGCCTGGGAGATGTGGTGAAAGACTCTGCCAAAGACCTTCGCCACAGCCCAGCGGAGGTCTTTTCCATATGAGCGCAGAGGGCTTGAAGTGCAGAGAGTGTGGGAGCGAGTATCCGCTCGAGGCGCTGTACGTATGCGAGCGCTGCTTCGGGCCGCTTGAGGTTGCCTATGAGCACATGCTGCAGGGCGACGTGGCCGGTCGGCGGCGACGCATCCAAAGCGGTCCTCAGAACCTGTGGCGCTACTCGGACTTCCTGCCGCTGGTCGACGGGCCTCCTGGACCGTCCGGACGCCTGACCTCGCGCGTGGGCCTGCCGTCGGGATGCACCCCGCTCATCCGTGCTGATCGCCTCGCCAGCCATCTCGGCCTGCGTGAGGTGTGGGTCAAGAACGACGCGGCGAATCCGACCCACTCCTTCAAGGACCGCGTCGTGTCGGTGGCCACCGCGCGCGCACGGGAGCTGGGATTTGAGGTCATCGCCTGTGCGTCCACAGGCAACCTGGCCAACTCGGTGGCGGCGCACGGCGCCGCCCTGGGCATGGACTCCTACGTGTTCATCCCCTCCGACCTGGAGGAGCAGAAGGTGCTGGCCACCGGCGTATACGGCACCAACCTGGTCGCGGTGAACGGCAACTATGACGACGTCAATCGCCTGTGCACCGAGCTCTCGGCCGATCACGACTGGGCATTCGTGAACGTCAACCTGCGTCCCTACTACGCGGAGGGGTCCAAGACCCTGGCGTTCGAGATCGCTGAGCAGTTGGGTTGGGAGATGCCCGACCGGTGCATCGTTCCGATCGCCTCGGGATCGCTCTTCACCAAGATCGGCAAGGGCTTTCAGGAGTGGTGCGACGTCGGCCTCCTCGACGGCGATCTGCCACGCATGAACGGCGCGCAGGCCGACGGCTGCTCGCCGGTCGCAAGCGCGTTCGCCGGGGGAGAGCAGGTGTGCCGGCCCGTGAAGCCCCACACGATCGCCAAGTCCCTGGCCATAGGAAATCCCGCCGACGGCCCGTACGCCCTGGAGTTGGCGCGGCGCAGCGGCGGGTCGGTGGACTCGGTCTCCGACGAGGAGATACGTCAGGGCATAGCGCTGCTGGCCCGGACTACGGGTGTGTTCACCGAGACCGCGGGCGGAGTGACCACCGCGGTGCTGGCGAAGCTGGCGGCGCGGGGGGATATAGACCCCGATGAGCGTGTCGTCCTGGTCATCACCGGTGACGGTCTGAAGACTCTCGACGCGGTGCGTGGAAGCTTTCACACGTTCGAGATCGATGCCACCCAGAGGGACTTCGAGAGCCAGGTGCTCCAGGGCGGCGCCGGTGATCCGGCGCGCTCCGCGGCGCATAGCGGCGGTGTGCGGGTCTAGGGTCGCATGGCCGTCACCGTCAAGATCCCCACCCAGTTGCGCGCGGCCGCCGGTGGGACCTCGGAGACCCAGGTTGAGGGCGGCAGCGTCGGTGAGGTCCTGGATAGCCTCTTTGATCACTTCACCGAGCTGCGCGAGCGGATCGCCGACGAGGGCGGATCGTTGCGGCGCTTTGTTAATGTGTACGTGGGCGGTGAAGACATTCGCTTCCTGGACGGGTTGGATACGCCCGTGAGCGACGGCGCGGAGGTAACCATCCTGCCCGCCGTCGCCGGCGGCTGAGCCCCCAAGGCGCTCAAGGAGCGGCTGTCGCCGTCCCGGCGGCGAGTGTGCGGCGACGTCCGAGCGGACCTCCTCGGTCGAGAAGGCGATGCTGGGCGTCCTCCGGGGCAGGGGAATGCACGAAGGAGCCGGACCGCTGCGTCCGCCGCCGCTGTTTCAGTGAAGCAGACCGGCGGCTCGCGGGCTACCCCGATGGGCCCGCGGCTGGACGATCGAGCACTGCGCTGCCCTCGAGCAGCACGCGCGCCACGAGATCGGGGTCATCCCACGTGGGTATGTGCCCACATCCCGGGAGTCGCACCACCCGGACGCCCGGCGGCGTGGCGGCGGGGCGGACCAGGCGGTCGCGCTCGGCCCACGCCACCGTGACGGGCACGCGGATGCGCTCGAAACCCTCGAAGTGGCGGCGTCGCATCGCGGCGTTGGTCACCTGGTAGGCGGGCGCGTCGACAAACGCGCTCATCAGGCGCAGGGCCTGGGCCCGCGACAGGAGCTCCGGGTGGGCCACGAAGCGAGCGAGCACCAGTCGCCGCCCGGCTGCCGTGGCCACGAGCCGGTGGAGCAGTGGCAGCAGTCGCAGGGCTGCGCGACGGGTGAGGTTGCGCGCCGGGGCTTCTGGGGCGAGCAGCGGAGCGCTCCACAGACCGGCCGGGCACAGGGCGGTCACCGATAGAGCCCGGCCCTGCTTGGCCAGCTCGAGCGCGATCCAGGCGCCGAGCGAGTTACCCGCTACGTGAGCCTTGGGCAAGCCGAGCTCGTCCAGCAGCTCGCCGAGCGCCTGGGCGAGCCTCGCCGGGGAGGGCTCAGTCCCCTCCGCCAGGGGGGCGGACTGCCCAAACCCGGGCAGGTCCACCGCGATCACCGACCGCTGCGCGCTCAGCTGCTCGCTCACCGGCTCCCACATGTGCAGCTCGCCGCCGATGCCGTGCACGAGCAGTAGGGGCTCGCCTAACCCCGACCGTTGGGTGAATATCAAAGACACGAGACCTGTCTACGCAGGGCGGGGCGTTTCTGATCAACCAATGTGGGCGCACGCGCGGCCTAGAGTGGCCGGGTGGCGCCGGGCCATCGCCAACGTCATGAGTCGCCCCGACTTTCGTCGCTTCTGGATCGGTCAGAGCGCGAGCGAGATCGGAGACCGCCTCGTGGTCGTCGCCGTGGCCCTGTTCGTGACCAATCACACCGGCTCGGCTACCGACGTGGGACTCGTGCTGGGTGCCCATGCCGCTCCGCTGGTGCTGTTCATGCTGGTGGGGGGCGTGTGGGCGGACCGCCTTCCCCGCCACCTCGTCGTCGTCGCGACCGATCTCGTGCGCGCCGCTCTGCACGGACTGTTGGCGGTACTGATCCTGAGCGGCGAGATTCGCATCTGGCAGTTGATCGTGATCGAGGCCGCATTCGGTACGGCCGAGGCGTTCTATCGCCCCGCCCGTACTGCCCTGATACCGCAGCTCGTTCCTGAGGAGCTGATCCAGGACGCAAACGCCATCAGCGGCGCTTCAGACCAGGTCGCTCAGCTGCTTGGGCCGGCCCTGGCCACCGCCCTGATCGCCGGCGTGGGTGCCGGATGGGCGTTTGCCCTGGATGCGTCCACCTTCCTGCTTTCAGCAGCGCTGCTCTCGCGCGTGCGTCCGCGGCGGCGGGCCGAGCGCTCGGCCCGCCGCCCCTTCTCGACCGAACTGCGCGAGGGGTTCGCCGAGGTGCGCTCGCGCAGTTGGGTGTGGGTGACGATTGCCGTGTTCTCCGTAGCGCTCCTGGCCGGCCTCGCTCCTTGGTACGTGCTCGGTCCCACGCTGGCTCGTGGCCACTACGGCTCCACAGCGGTCTTCGGCGTGGTCACCATCGCGTTCGGGGTGGGCGCGGTGGCCGGCGCCCTGCTCGGTCTGCGCTGGCGTCCTGAGCGGCCCATGCGCGCCGGGTTCGTGGCCTGTGTGGCCTGGCCCGTGAGCCTCGCCATGCTCGCGCTCGGGGCGCCTTTGATCTTCTTGCTTCCCGTCACGCTGCTGTTCGGGACCGGCTTCGCCCTGTTTCTTGTGTGGTGGGAGACGGCCCTGGCCGAGCGCATTCCCGCGGCTGCGCTCTCTCGGGTGACTTCCTATGACTGGGTGGGGTCGCTGGCCCTGATGCCCCTGGGCTACATCGCTGCAGGACCGATCGCCGGCGCGATCGGCGCGGACGCCGTGCTCCTGTCGGGCGCCGCCCTGACCACGCTGGCGTTGGGGATTGGGCTCCTGCCGCGCCAGACACGCTGCATGACGATGCCGCGGGCGCGGCCCGATGGTGGTGGCGGGGACGCCGCCGCCTCTCTCCCTGGCCACCTTCCGGTGGGCGTGTGACCGGGAGGAGGTCGCCCGGCGGCTGGCCCCTCCGGAGGATCGGCCACGATGGCGTCGAAAGCCGAGCTGTGCGTATGGACTCCGGCCCGCGCCAGCTCGAGGACATGCGTCGCCTGTTCGAGGCCGGCTGCGAGGCGGCACGCAACGACCTCGAGCGCATCGAGCACATGTTGGCCCGCATGGACAGGATCGAAGCGATGCTCGGCGCAGATTCGGAGGGCGCCGCCGCTCACGGCGCGGTCGCCATGCTTCCACCGGACAGGGTCGGGGCGCAGTCGCCGGCCGAGGGACGCGAGACTCAGTCACAGGCCGAGGGACCCGAGACTCAGGCCCGCCAGACCGGGCGCGCCAGCCTGCGCGATAGTCCGCTGGCCCACCTCTTCCGCCCCACCGACTAGCGCGGCGCGGCCCAGCCAGGGAGCCGGGCAGGGCCGTGGCGCCGGCCGGACTTCCTCCAGCGCCACGGCACCTCACCGTAGGCCTAGCTCAGGCCGTTGGCCTTCAGAAAGGCGGCCGCCACCTTCGCGGGGTCCTGCTTCTGCAGAGCGGCCGCGCTGTTCATGCTGCGGATCGCGGGCAGGGTTAGCTTGGCGCTGACCGCGTTCACGGTGCTGGTGAACTTCGGCCCCAGCTTGGCCAGCATGGCGCGGTTGACGACCGGCGTCACGTTTTGGAAGCCGAAGACGCCCTTGGGATCGCTCAAGGTCGCATACTTGGACCCTGAGAGTTGTCCGTCGGTCGTAAACGCGGTAGCCACGTTGAGCTGACCGGAGTCCAAGGCCGTGTACTGCAGGCCGATGGACAGTGGCTTGAACGTGGGCACCACGCCATAGGCCTGTTTGAGGCCGACAAGGCCCTCGTAGCGGGTCGCGTTCTCCGGGGGGCCGCCGAGGATTGCGCTCTTGCCCAGCTTCTTGAGGTCCGCGAGCGAATGCAGGTTGTTCTTGGCCGCGTACGCCGGCTTGGTGATCAGCACGTCCGCGTCGGCGAACGGGGTGGGGGCCAGCAGCGTGAAACCGCGGCCACGCTCGAATGTCGTCGCCTGCTTGTAGGCGGCGGCGGCACTCGACGGCTGACGGCTTTGATGGGCGAGCTCGGCAAGGATCACGCCCGTGTACTCGGGGTACATATCGATCTTGCCACTGGTCAGCGCCTTGTCGGTGATCTCCGACGAGCCTATGTTCGAGGTGAGCGCCACCTTGAAGCCCTTGGCCACCAGTGCTTGGCGGTAGAGCTCACCCAGGAGGTATTGCTCGGTGAAGTTCTTGTCGCCTATGCGAACCGTGGGCTGCCCGCTGCCCGCGGCGCCGCCAGGACTGCTGCTGCTGCTGCCGGCGGGACTGCCGGCGGAGCTGCTGCTACTGCCGCTGCTGCCGCAGGCGGCGAGCGCGAAGCTCGCCACGATTGCGAGCGTGAGGGCGACGACGAGCCGCCTGCTTGAGGTTGAGAGCATGGTTTACGTTGCCTCCTGGGCGTGCGATCGGGCAAGGATGAGATGGACGAGAGCGTGAATGCGTCGTGACGCTGAGGTGAAGGAGCAACCGGACCTCCGAGGCCGGTCGACGATCCTCTCGTAGTAGCCCAGAAAGGCTATAGGGATTCACGGCATGGCGCGCGAGGTGGCCTGGGGTGGCGTGGGTGGCACTCCCGGGGGCCCTGAGCCCTGCTCGCCTCGCCTTCTTCGCCTTGGGGGAACGCGTGATCTTCCTCCTCGCTGAGCGGCGGTGGAGATATGGACCGCGAGCGGGACCTCGAAGCCGGTCTCGCCCCCGCGGTCGCTCGTCGGAGGAACGCGCGACCGTTGCTCTGAGCCCAGGCCGTCCGTGCCCTGTCCGCGCCTGCTAGCCTCTGAAAGACGTATGCGATGCACCGGTGTCGGCCGTCAGCCGAGCCTGGGATCTCAGACAGACTGACGGTCGCGCTCCGTGAACTCTTGCGCGTCTGTGCCTGTCACCTACATAGGTCCCCTTTGTGCGCGGCGGGGCTGCACTCGCCCCGAGTACACGGACGGGCTCTGCGCGCAGTGCCGGCGCCTCGCGCGTTTGTTCGGTAAGCACCCCAGGATGTTCGCCTACGAGCCGCTCGAGCGGTACAACGACGACCGCGATGCTGTCGAGTTTCCCTGGGAGAGTTGGGAGCAGGAGGCCCGGCTGCGGGGAGGGGGGGTCGCCGACCTGTTCGCGGGGACGCCGCCCGCCGAGGGCTCAGAACCACGGCCTCCCGCGCCCTGAAGAGCGGCGCAGCGTCACGCACGACCCTGGGCGGCCGACCGGCGTGCGACACTGAGCGGCCCAGTGATGCCCATCTCACTAAAGCCGTGAACCGGGTTCAGCTGACCGAGCAGATCCTCGCGGCTAAGCGGAGCAAACGCCTGAGCTTTTCCGATCTGGCGGACCACCTCGCGGCCGACCGGGTCTGGACAACGGCTGCTTTGCACGGCCAGCATCCCTTCAGCGATGACCAGGCCCAACAGATCCAGCAACTACTCGAGTTGCCCGAGGAGGCGGTCGGGCTGCTGACCGAGATTCCCACCCGCGGATCGTTTGACAGCCTACCGCCGTCTGATCCGACGCTGTACCGACTCTACGAAGTGCTTCAGGTCTACGGGCCGACCATCAAGGCGCTCATCCATGAGGACTGTGGGGACGGGATCATGAGCGCAATCAGCTTCAACGCCGCCGTCCAGCGGGAGGACAGCGAGGACGGACCGCGCGTGCGCATCACGTTGGACGGGAAGTTTCTGCCCTACAAGTGGTAGATCGCGTTCCCGAGCGAAACTCACGGTGACCGTTGCGCCCTGCGACGCCCGCGGTCGCGTCAAGCAGGCACGGCCGTCGTGGACGCGACCGCACGCTTGGTGGACGGGAGCGAGTTTTCGCTACGTCACCAAGCACCGCGCGGGGTGGTTACGGCCCAGGTTGTCGTCACGAACACCGGCCCGGGCGATGTCGTCGGCGGCCGCCGATCCGTCCACATCGCACCCATCCACACCGCATCGACTGGCAAACGCTGAGTAAGAGCCCGGCTGCCACTCACCGCTAGCCGGACGCTCTCAGCCCAGCGGTCGACCCACCTGTTCTACGGCCTCGAGGTCCGTCAGGTCGTCCTCGTCCAGATCGACTTCGATCGCAGCGAGGTTTTCCTCCAGGTGCGCGATAGATGTCGTGCCCGGAATCAGCAGTATTCGCTCATAGCGAGTGAGCAGCCACGCGAGCGCGACCTGAGAGGGCGTCGCGCCGTGTTTCTCGGCGACGTTCGAGATCGTCGGGTCAGCCGCGAGTTTGGCTGGACCGCCGGTGAACGCCGAGCCCAGGGGGAAGAACGGCACGAAGGCTATCTCTCGCTCTCGACACAGCTCCACGATCGGGTCATCGCTTCGATCGATGATGCTGTAGGAGTTCTGGATCTGGGCCACCTCCACCAGTTCGAGGGCCTGCTCGGCGCCGTGCAGATCGACGTTCGAGACGCCGATGAGGTCGAGCTTGCCTTCCTTGCCGAGGTCCTCAAGGGTGCCGAGCTGCTCGGCCAGCGAGACGGTGGGCCCCTCTCCTTCGCCCATCAGCCGCAGGTTGACGAGGTCGAGGCGCTCAACACCCAGGGAGCTCAGGTTGGCCTCGACCCCCTCCCGCAGCTCTTTCGGAGTTTGGGCGGCGAGCCACGCGCCCGCCTCATCCCGGCGGGCGCCCACCTTGGTCACGAGCTTGAGCGTTCTCGGATAGGGGTGCAGGACTTCACGGATCAGGTCATTGACCGTGTCCGGCCCGTAGAACTGCGAGGTGTCGATGTGGTCCACCCCGAGTTCGATTGCTCGCCGCAGGACCGCACGAGCGCCCTCCGGGTCGTGTGGCGGCCCGAACACGCCGGGACCGGCGAGCTGCATCGCGCCGTAACCGATGCGGTTGATTGGCTTGTCGCCGAGGAAAGTGGTCTTGTTCATGTTTGGAGTCTGCGACCGCGCTGTGAATCCGACAAGGGGCGCGCCGATCCTGGGATCCGCACTACCACCCACCCGCCGCCCCGGAGCTGGCCGATTTTCTGCGCCACCACCGGGAGGCAACAAGTCCGACGGTAGGGCGGGTGTCCAGACGTCAGTTCGTCGGCGCCGGCTGCATGATCGAGAAGGACGCTCCCTGCGGATCTATGACGTTGGCGAACCGGCCGATCGGCATGTCCATCGAGTCCGTCGTGATGGTCGCTCCGAGCTCGCGGGCTTTGGCGACAGTGGCGTCACAGTCACTGACCGCGAAGCACACGCTCCAGTGCGGTGGGACCTCAGGCGGGAAGAAGTCGTCGGTCATCTGCATCATGCCGCCCACCGGCTTTCCGGCGAGCTCCCACACGGTGTAGCTCTCGGGCGCGCCCGCGAACGACGGGCGGCCTTCTACCCAGCCGAAAACGGCCGGGTAGAAGGTCTTATTGGCATCGGCGTCCCGAGTGAGGACCTCGTTCCAGCACATGGAGTTCGGTTCGTTGACCAGGTCCGCGCCGGCGAAGGTCCTCGGCTGCCAGACGCCGAACACTGCGCCGGTGGGATCCGCGAAGAAGCCCATTCGTCCGATGTCCATCACGTCCATCGGCTCGACGATGACGCTCCCTCCGGCTGCCGTGACCTTTGCGGCGGTCTGGTCAGCGTCGGCGACGCTGACGTACGTCGCCCAGACGGTGGGCTGCCCCTCCTGCATGTGGCCCATCAAGCCGCTTACACTCTGGCCGTCCTGCTGGAACATGCGATACCCGCCCGTCCCCTCCGCCGGCCCCGGCGCAGTGGCGCTCCAGCCCATCAGCTCGCGGTAAAAAGCTGCCGAGGCATCGGTGTCCGGTGAGGACAGCTCGACCCAGGAAGGCGTTCCGGGTGCATAGTCGGGCATGAGTCTCCTATCGCGGCGGGTGTCGTACTGCGATGCTCGCATGCCTGCGCGGCCCGTGCCACCGCAAAACGATTAGACCCAGCCGCCAGCGTTGCTCGCCCGCGCTCAAGCGCTCAGCCGTGGGGGAGATCGGCGCCGATGAGTTGCCGCCGCCGTTTGGTCTTACTACCTACAGCGACCAGAGGAGGAGGACGTGTCGGCGATTGACCGCGTACGGATCGCTCGAGAGACTTACGGCGCGTACGAGTCGGGCGACCGCTCGGCCGTGGAAAGGCACCTGGACTCCGCGTTCAGGTTCTACAGCCCCGCGGACGTGGGAATCGACCGATCGACTTACTTCGAGCGCTGTTGGCCGAACGCTGAGAGCATCGCCGAGTTCGAGTTCAAGCGGATCATTCAGTCAGGCGAGGAACTCGTTGTCACCTACGAGGCGACCAAGACTGACGGCGGGCGCTTTCGCAACACCGAAGTACTTACCTTCGTAGGCGACAAGATCACCAGAGCGGAGGTCTACTTCGGGTGGGATCTGCCGTGAGCGCCCGTTCGCCACTGCGCCACCGCTGTCAGCGGGCCAACAACTAGAAGAACCATCCGAATTGTTCCGCTCCCCTGCTCGTGCGAGCGGTGGAGGTGGTGGACGAGTTGTCTACTGCTTCACGCCTCCGTGGCCCGAGCAGGCCCCCGACTCGCCCCCAGAATGGCTGTACTCCCCGTCCTGACATTGCACGATGGACCCGGTGCCCTGGTCGGAGTTCGGGATGCACTGATGGGTCGAGCAGAACCCGGCCTGGGATTTCGGCAGGTGCCGTCGCGGTCGCGACGACGTCTCCTGGAGCGCTCCGCAGCTCGCCCACGAGAAACGCGATCTCCCTCCCTCGCCGCACGACACGCCCGTGACCGCGGAACTCCTCGCTCACCGAAACCACGACGCCCGCCACTCACCGAACCACTCGACAACCCTGCCTGGCGCATCGAGGCGGAGGGTTAGAACCGAAGCGCCATAGCTGCTCGACATCACCGGCTTAACATGCGCTACCTGCGGGGTAACAGGGCGATCTCATTGAGAAACGGCTGTTTTCGAGTCTCTGCCAGCAATCCGCCGGGCCGTGGGGGGTGCTGTTAGGCCTTTAGACCCATAGCCGGCGCGATTGCGTCTCGTACTTCTCCGGCGCCGCCGACGCCTCGGCGAGCGCGGCTCGGCCGTCCTCGGACGACCGTGCGTAGCGCAGCTCGCTAGGCCCGAGCCAGCGCACGAACGCGGCGTGGTAGACGTCGGCCCGCTCGTGGTTGCGCCCGAGCTCGTTGGGCACGGGGTGCCAGGCGACCCCGTAGCGTGGCCAGCGCGCGCCCGCAACCGGCCGCGACACCACGTACCGCTGCCCGTTTGCGGGGGCGACCGCGTCGTCGAGCGCGGCGGTGAAGCGGGCGTTCTCCTCCGGGCTGCCCGCGGGCAGGAGGCAGCGAGCCCAGCCTTCCGTGCGCGGCTGCCAGGCGAGGCTCGCCGCCGAGTCCTCTTCGAGCATCCCGAGGGCGAGGAGGGCGTCGGCGACCGCGCGCGCGACGCGCTCGAGCGGCAGGACGGCAGAGAAGCGCGTGCGCCGCCTCCGCGGCAGCAGCCACCAGCGCGGCGGGCCTGGTGGTTGAAGGCCGGAGAGGTCCACCGCCACCCGAGGCAGCTCGCGCGAGCCGATTGCCCGAACCAGCAGCGCCGGAAGCTCGACGGCCCGATACGGATCGCCGATCCGCCAGCGTTCACGGGCGCCGGCCGGGTCCTGGGCGCGCGCGAGCGCCGCCGCGTTCAGCGCGGCGAACTCGTCGGCCCGCGGCGGGGCATAGGGGTTCAGTCGAGGGTGCACGTGGGAGACGCCGGACTCGATGGACCCGTCTTCGCACGGCGCGAGCAGATGGGTGTGCCGCCGTACGAAGCGCCCATAGTCGGCCACGCCGCGCTCCAGGTTGGGCGCGACGCACACGATGTCCCAGTTGGAGGCGGTCTTCTCCGGGTTCTGCGGGTCAAGGCGCAGCGACCGGCCCCGCATCTGACGGGTAGAGATGCTCGCCGCCACCGACGTCACGTCCACGAGGCAGTTGACCGCGGGAGCGTCCCAGCCCTCGCCGAGGAGCGCGCGCGTGCCCACGACGCACCGCGTCCAGCCGTCGCGCAGCAAGCTCGAAGCGAGGGCGACCCGCTCGGTCAGGCCCTCGACCATGGTGAGGCCGTCGAGCTCGCGGAGCGCGCCGAGCGCCACTTTCCGCTCCCGCAGCTCCTCGGTCAGGACCTCCGCGTCCTCGCGCGCGCACGCGAAGGTCTCCCCCGTCACCAGCAGCGGTCGCGTCAGCGCCAGGCGCGCGTCGGCCGCGATCACCGCCACCAGTCCTCGCCCCCCACCACCGAGCTCGAGCGGCGTTCCCTCGGGCCGCTTCGGCGGACGCTCGCTGTCGCAGAGCACGACCGCGCGCAGGTCCCCCGCCCGTCCGTCGAGCTCGCAGGCGAGCGCCTCGCAGGCGAGGATCCCCTTCGCCGAGGAGTGCACGAGCACACGGTCGATGTCGGTGCGCCCGGATCGAACGCCGGTTCGCGTGAGGGTGAAACCGAGGTCGGCAAGCCCGACCGCCAGCTCGTCGAGGCGCCGGTCCGCCTCCTCCTGATTCTCTGGCTGGGCACGCAGGCAGCGCAGCGCGTAGTCGGAGATTAGGACGATCCAGTCCTCCATCGTCGGCGGCTCGCGAAAGCCTTCGCCGCGCGGAGCGCCCGGCGGCGCGGGCAGCCCAGCGCCGTGGAGGTAGCGCAGACCGGCGCGCGCGAGCTCGGGCTGACGCCGCAGGACCTCCGCGAACGACACCTCAGCCTCCCCGCTGCCGCGGTGGCGCATGCGGTTCGACACCCACAGGGTAAACGAGAGGTCGTCCTCGGACACCTCCATCAGACGGTCGAGCATCTCCCGAAAGCGCAGGTGGCGCTCGGCCAGCCAGTCGAGCTCAGACTTGAGCGGGGTCGTGAAGAGCGCAAGCTCCTGGTAAGGGGCGAGGTAGCCGTCGCGGACGACGGCCGGCGTCGGCGTCTCGAAGTCCACGTCGCCGAGCAGCTCGCGATACAGCGCAGCCTCCTCCTCGGTCATCTCGTCCGGGCTCGTCGCTGTGAGCCCGATCACGTGTACCTCGGGCGCGAGGATGGCGAGCGCCTCGCGCACGAGGTAACCCCACAGGGAGACAAGGTGGTGGCACTCATCGAGCACCACCGTGCGGACCCCCGCCTCCCGCAGCCCGCGCGCCCGCGCCCGCGCATTCGCTGAGAGAAGCGTGGCCGCCTCGCCTCCGCGCGCCGCCTCCCGCTTGATGGCGGCGACGATCGCCCGCAACTCGCGCTCGCGGCGCCTCGACCTCGCGCCGGCCTCCGGGGCGCTCGCCCTCTGCTCGCCCTCCCAGCGCGCCTCGGCCGCGGTGCGCAGGGCACCCTCAGGGTCCTCGGTCTGGCAGATCGCCTGATAGGTCAGAGCGGTCAAAGGGACACCGGGATCGTGGGCGTCCCACTGACCGCGGATCGCGGACGTGGGACAGAGCACCAGCGCGGGAGCCCCGAGCCGCCGGACCATCTCGACGCCAATCACCGTCTTGCCGCTGCCCGGAGGCGCCACCACGTACGTGCGCCGCCGGCCCGCCACGCGGTTGGCCTCGAAGGCGTCGAGGGCAAGGCGCTGGTAGGGGCGTAGGACGGGGACGCTGGTAAGGACGCTCACGCCGAGGCCGCTCGCCACCCCCGCACCAGCCGCGGGGACCTTCCTCCCACAGCCAGAGTTGGCACGACGAACCACCTCACTTTCATACCCGCCCAGCACAGCAGCGCCCCGGGGAGTATATGCACCACGCGCCGAGGCCGAGTAGCTGCCGGGGACTTACCGTCGTGAAGATCACGCGCTGTCTCGCGCAGGGCCGCGAGGGCACGCTGCCCAGTAGACGATCCTGCACCCAAGCCCCTCCCGTCGCGCACACATCCTCGAGGGCGAAGCGATGCAGCTCAGCGCGCGAGAAGCGCGACAACGCCAGACCGTGCGTCCTGCGCAGCTCGCACGCGACCGCCTTGACCTGCGCGACCTCTTCCGGGAGAGAAACGCCGGGGGCGACACGACCGCGGTTGCTCTTCTAGACCCTCAAGCCGCTGCTCGCAGAAGCTCGACGCTCAGATCGATGTCGATGATCGGCTTCGCGGCGAGCCCGGGGACCGACGTCGAGCCGATGTGGTCGATCCGGCGCGCCCGAAGGCCGAGCGCCCCGTCGATGCGGGAGCGCTCGCGCACGAACGCCGACGGCCACGAGGCGTCGTATGGAACGATCCGAATCTCAAGTCGTTCAGGTCCCATCAGTCGAGCGGCAGCTGGATGTCGACGACGATCTCGACTGTGTCGCGCACCTTAAGCGCACCCATCAATCCACGGTAGGGCTTGATGCCCCACTCGCTTTGCGCCAGCGGCAACGTCGCGGTCACATGGCCGTCAGCTGTCATCTCCAGTTCGAGGGAAGCAGGACGGCTCGTGCCGGCCATGCTGAGCTCGCCTCGAACCAAGAGTCTCCCAGCGCTGCTCTCGACCGCACTTGAGCGGAACGTAATCGCCTGGCCGCGGAGGACCTTCTCGTTGATGGACTTGCGAATCTCGCCCCGATCCTTATCGGTCAGCGGCTTGACTCCGCCAAGTCCTTCCCGCACCTGCAACGAGCCGGAATCGGCCTCGAGTTCGACCGACGAAATCGAGCCCTCCTCTGACGCCTGCGCGGTTGCCTGCCACTGACCGACGTCCATGACCAAGTCGTGGCCGACCTTCTGCGCCAAGCCTTCGCGGTACGTTCGAACCTGGAGCTTCCCGTTCTCCGGTCCTGCCGTGTGGCGACCAGGGCGGAGCGCCATCAGAGGATGGTAACCATCGAGAACCTCGACGGCGGCAGAGACATAGGCGTGGCTGCTTACGCCTGAGGCGAGCCGGCGTTCATGCGAGACCGCCGCGGCTCTGGCGCTGCGCCTGCGTCGCCCAACAGCAGGCGTCGAGCGCGGGCGGTCGGGACGAATGCTTAACCACGAACTGGAGCGTCCGCGGCGAGATGCCTGGTGCTCGCCTTCGCGTGAAGCACGCGCCCACGTCGACCTATACCGGCTGATCGTGCTTCTGCATCTCAGTGCGGCCACCTTCGAGTGAGTTTCTGCTTCGGGCGCCGGCTGGCCTGAAGCGGTAGTTCTGGCGCTGTCGCTGCGTCCGGCCGTCCATCTCGCTGGGACGGGACCCAAGCGATTCTTGAAGGTCCGCGCTCGGCCGCATCCCATAGCGGTACCATTGTGGTATGAGCAAGCAGATCGCGGTGAGGCTGAGCGACGACCTCGTCGACTTCGTCGACTCGATCGTCGAGACCGGCGGGCAGCGCAGCCGCGCTGCCGTCGTGACCCGAGCGCTTGAGCGCGAGCGGCGCCGCGCGATCGCAGCGCGGGACGCCGAAATCTTGGCCGCGTCAGGACCCGACGCCGATCTCGCAGCCCTAGCCGATCACGCCGTTGACGTGCCCGTGGGCTTTGAATGAGGCCAATCCATCGGGCGCGCCTGGATAAGACGCGGCCGGTCCTGGTGTTAACGCGCGACCTGGTGCGTCCCCATCTGAACACGGTGACCGTCGCGCCGATCACGACCACCATCCGCGGCCTGTCGACCGAAGTGGGGCTCGGCACGGCTAACGGCCTGGAGAACCGGTGCGTCGTCGCCTGCGATCACATCACCACCATTCCGGCCGCTGCCCTTGGGGAACAGATCGGCCGGCTCCTCGATCATCAGGAACCCGAGCTCAGCAACGCGATCCGCGCCGCGTTTGACCTCGACGAACCGGGCGGTCTTCGCTGACCGCGGCGGCGACCGAACACTTCCGCTCGGTCGCCCCTGCAGCCACAGAGCGCGACTTCCGCTTGTGGTGCTCGCGCACCACAAGCAGCAGCCTCAGAGCGCCCGGCGCCGACAGGGCCAAGCGGCCGGCCGTGCGTGAAAGCAGGTGTGCGCGCTCGCCCGTCTAACGAGGTCCCCGAAGCAGAAGCCGCCCAATCACCGATGCCTCGGTCGGATAGGCCCAGCGCCTCTCAGCGCTGGGCCCTCCTAGGAACCGGACGTGCGATTTTCACCGCATCCGGTTCGAGCATGTCTCTGGGGCGCTGTGGGCGGGCAGAGGTGCGGGTCGTGGTGCGCGGTTGGCGCAGTGGGCGTGTATGAGACGGTGTTCAGATCGTCGGTGAGAGCCGGAACCTACTAGGACCGCGACGGCACGACACTGCGTCCGTGCCTCAGTCGCCCATGCTCGCCGCCGGGTGCTCCTGCTGATCTTGATCGCAATCGTGTTCGTCTTCGCTCTGCTATGCCTCTGGCTCGCGGGCGCAGTCATTGCCGGGTTCTTCGCGTTTTACGGGCATGGCATGAGTCTGCGGTGAGCCCGCGAGAGGTAGTCAAGGTCTCGTTCTGTTTGCTGTTTTGATTCGAGGAAGGTGCCGTTGTAAAGCACGACGACGTGCCCGGCGCCGCCGTCCAGCAGGACGACCAGGTCGACGCCGGTGGCTTCTATCGGATCAAGGTCGAAAATTTCGTTCGGATGTGGACCGGTTATGTTCGCGTCCTTGGCGGCGCCGCGTACCTTGTGAGGATCACCCAGCGAGTACTGGCGGCATCCGAGCCTTTGGCTGAGGAGGCGCGCGCAGAACTTCACGTCCACTGGCGGCTCCATTACTGCGCAGGCGCTCTGATAATCGTGCGCGTTGAGGTCGCCCACGAACTGTGAGGCAAGACGGGTCTCGCGATCGGCGCCACACCCCGTGATGCACACACCCACGACCACGCACGTCACCAGGACACGCGGTACAGCTACCCGTCGGCTGCGGAAGGGCATGGACAGGACCCTATGCTCGCGCGTGGGACGTCTTGCTCTACGCCGGTCATCTTGTCTTGACGATTGGTTGCGTCGCCCTGACCGCCGGCTCTTGCACTGACGAAAGCTTCTAGCGAAACGCGAGCACGGCCCACCGTGCGGCTCGGCCGAGCAGCACTCCGACGACTTCCACCGCAGCCACCAGCCCCATGCTGGCGAACGCATCGACAGCGTCATGGCCCACAAACACTCCTGTGGACACCACCAGCATGATCAGCAGCACTATCGCCGTCAGGCGAATCGCCCATGGTGTCTTTCGGAAGCCCGCCGTCAGACACGCGCCGATCCACACAACCATAACCATGATGTCCAGCGCCGCCGAGCCGTGCCCGCTGGGACCGGGACCAATCGAAACCAACAGGGCAGCGTCAAGGGTGGCAATGCCCAGTGCGTAGACGGCCGCGGTCGCGTCCCAGCGGCCGCGGAGGACCACCACGACGTTGCGTCGACCACTGTCCTCGGCTGCCAAGATACACACGCGCGAAAGTATGCCGTTCCCCCGTCGCACCTCGAGACAGCCGTCAGGCGAAATCCCGGCCCCGACTCGTGCCCATCCCCCACCGAGAAAGTCGTTCGCCTCGGGCATGCACCTGCTGTCTTAGTTCCGCGCCTTCGTGGAGCCACCATCGCCCGACTGGCCGGCGGGGAGGAACGACGGCGAGCACGACCCGGTTGCGAGCACGACCCGGTGGGCGGCTCATCTGCTTAGCCTTCGCGTCGAAACTCCGGACGAACTCGACGACGATACGCTGCGACTGGGCCCAGACGAAGCTCGCCGAGATCACAGACCTCACGCTTAACCCCGCCGAGAGCCCAGAGGAACGGGCGCTGCTCGGGGCGATGGTCCCCTCGCGCGCGCGTCGCGCAACCGGAGATCCTTCGGCGGGAGTGCGACCCCAATCGCTTCGCACGCCGTCATAGTGGGACGCGGGACCGCCGCTGGGCACTCCCGAAAGATGTCAGCGCAAGTGAAGGGCCCTGGCCGTGGACCCGACAGGTCCTGCCGGGGTTGACGCATAGGACGGGCACCAGCAAGGGGGCTAAAGGCTGCCTCGCGGCTTTCGCCTGTGCTTCGCGCAGCGCGCAAGACCGGCGAAGCCCGGAAAGTAGTGGCGCTGCGCCGTTTCCGCTGCTTCCGTGGGGTTTCGGGCTCGGGTCCCTTCGCCTGCGCTGCGCTGGGCGTGTTTGACCACCCCCCCTCACCTTCGGCATAAAGAGAGGGTGGTCAAGCACCAGAGACTATGAGAGAGCCCGAAAGAAGGGGAGCAGCGGAAACGGGGTCGTGGTTGGCAGGAGAGTTGGTCTGGAAGGAGAGCGTTTGAACAAGCAAGCGGAAGGACGGCCGGACGGCGGCGAACGGAAGGCCAGAGGCGAGGGAAGAGAGCTAGCGGCGGGATGAAGGGCAGTGGCAGCGGTGGGCGAGGCCGCGCGCGGAGGGCAAGAGCGGAGCGCGCGAGCGGAGCGGGCCGCAGTGGCGGCGAAGCGAAGCTAGCGGTGTGATGTAGCAACGTGACTTGCCATGACGTAGCGAAGCGTCTACCGTGTCAGGCATGAGGACGGCTGACGCTGCGAGGCGGCGATGAGCGAGCGGCGTGGGGTGGGCCGGGCGAGCCGTGGGGTCATGCGGGAGATCGAGCAGCGCCTGGGTGAGCTTGACTCGCGTCTTGCGCGTTACGACGAGCTGGCCGACGAGCGCGATCGGCTGCGACAGGCGCGCGCGGCGTTGCTGGCGGGCAAGAGCGCCCCTGCCGCCGGCTCGCGGCGGATCTCCCAGGACGAGGTCGCGGCGTATCTGGGTGACCATCCGGGGTCCAAGGCGAGCGACATTGCCAGCGACCTTGGGGTGGTGTTGCAGACGGTTTCCTCTCACCTGTATCGGGGACGCGAGACGCGCTTTGAGAACCGCCCCGACGGCTGGCACCTACGCGCGCGGCGAGCAGGTAGGGATGCTCGCCGCGTCGCCCAGGAGCTTCTGTGGCGGCAAGGCGGCGCGCCACCCCCCGCCTCGGGGTGGGCTGGGCGCCGGCGACCTTGAGCGGCCTGTGCGGCGCCCGTCCCTCCGTCTGCCCGCGCGAGTAGCTACGGCCTCAGAACCTGTCAAGGGTGCCCCTGCGGGGCGGCCTGCGGCCGGGCCTGCCGGCCCACCCTTGACAGAACCCAAGGCCTCCGCTGAACAATCACCCAGGAGTCGAAGCCGACTCCTGGCCGCCAAGCACCGGCCCACGACCATGATCAGAACGACACCGCCAAATCCGCCCTCACGCGGAAGGACAACACTCAGAGCACCCTGCCCGTCCCCGAAGCGCCTAGACCGAGGCGCCAGCCGGGTAAGACGACCGACACCGCCCTCCCGCCGATCCGGGGCAGCCCCCTTTGCCATTTGTCCCGACCCGCCAGCCCCGGCCGATAGGAACCACGGCATGGCCCGACCAGCAACCGGCCAGGTTGTCGTCCGCGACCGAGCCGACCGACGCGCATCCGTCCCGCGCTTCGGCGCCCACGGCCAGCGCCGCTCCCTGATCGTCCGGCGCTCTCAAGCAGACAGCGACTGATGGCACGCCCAGCCGCAGGACAGGTAATCGAGTGCCGCCGCATGAGCGGCACGGTCTATGCGTTGCGCTTTCGGGCCTACGGGCGGCGAAATTTCCTGACTCTGGGATCGACCGCCGACGGGTGGACGCGCCGCAAGGCCGATACAGAGCTGCAGAACCTCGTCGCCGACGTCCGCCGCGGTCTGTGGAAGGCGCCGCGGCCTGAGCCGGCGCCGATCGCGCCGCAAGATCCCATCTTCCACGCCTTCGCGTCTGACTGGTTTGAGGGCCATCGGCGTGAGTGGGGCCTGAACACCGAGCTGGACTACCGGTGGCAGCTCTCCTCGCAACCTGCTGCCGTTCTTTGCCGGCCATCACCTCAGTCAGATCACGATCGCCGAGGTTGACCGCTACCGCAACGCCAAGCTGCGCGAGGGGCGCCTCGGCGCGACGTCGATCAACAAGACGATCACCCGCCTGGCCCAGATCCTCGAGGAGGCCGT
>JAABUQ010001173.1_pt1 | contig 58223 bp, 44 predicted proteins | sample 5560001 | NCBI WGS metagenome assembly JAABUQ01 (sample SAMN10711888, study PRJNA513371) | rock metagenome | isolation source: Antarctica rocks | place: Antarctica: Victoria Land, Finger Mt nord | collected 2015-12-18
TTTATATAAGTTTTTTTATAATAAAAGTATTTCGGTTTAATATTTTTAATATTATTATTATTTATTTTCCTTTACTTTTAAAACTTTTAAAAAGTTTTTTTTACTTTGTTATTTATTTTAATAATTTCTTTAAAGGTAATATTCTTATTAATATTATTTATAATTTAAATAATTTAAATTTAATATAACTTCATTTTATTTAAAAGACTTTTTAAGAATAAATAAATTATTATTATATTATTTTATTTATAATTTATATTATTATTGTTGAATAATTATTTTAATAATATAAATAATTAATATATCTATTAATATTCTTAAAAATATTAAAATATTAAACGATTATATATATAATATAATTTTTTTTTTCAAAAATCTATTTTTTAAATCCTTTTATATTTTTATAATATATTTTTATAATATATTTTTTGTTATTAAAAAGGGTTTTAATAAATAATTTATATATTAAAATAATAACAATTTAAACTTTCTTATTTATTAAAAGCAAATTATTATTAATAATATTTTAATCTTTGTTAATAATTAATTAAGATCCTTCTTTAATAAAAATAACTTATATTTTAAAAATTTAATTATAATAATTAGAAATCTTTTTTAGAATAATTACCTTTTTGCATATTAATTTTATAATTTAATATAAGAGTAAATAAAATAATAATATTTATAAATTGAAAATTTGAAAAACTTTCTCCTTAAGCAAATATACAAATACTAGCCAGGCTCATAACTAAAAATATATATACATTTTTAGTTACTATTCTCAATAGGTTATGAGCCCAGTTAATATAATAGTAATTTATAAACAAACGCAGTTTCAAAATTGTTTAAAATTAAAATTAATAAGTTTATAAAAAATAATATATTCAATTCGGCAATAAATAAATAATTGAAAATAAAAAAGATTATAATATATTCTATTTTACTTATCCAATTAAAGGAAAGTATTGAGTTATATAATTGAATAAGTAATTTAGGAGTATATACGCATTTTTAGTCACTATTCTCAACAAGTAAGTAATGATGCTAGTTGAAGCTTCAATTGTTAACTGTATTTACAATAGTACGTCGCTGCCCTAGCTATAAAGTATTAAGCCCTAGCCCTACAATATTAGGTTGCTACCAACTTATATTCTCTTTACTTTCTTCATTGACAAAATATATCTACTTTACTATTTATACCAATAATGTATACATAAAACGTTAATATCAGCTGTCATTGCCCCTATTTTCCCTTGTCAGCCCGTTTTTCCCATTTTGCTTTCTCTAGGGTTATTTGGACCTTTAATTATACTATTAAAACATTATTATTATACTACTTATTCTCCACTTTATCAGGCGAAGCAATTGGTATGAAACAGGGTTAAGAACCCTTATTTGCCCCTATTTAAAGCCTTATCATTATATGTATTAAGGTACTATATATTATTATTTATCAATTAAACAATTTAGCCTTAAGTATATTTAACAGTTAAGAAGCAAATATAATATATTGCAATATGTATTTAGCAATTAAGAAAGTTGTTAGCCAGGTCCGATAATTTTGTATAATATTTTCAAGTCTCTTACCTTTTTCTTCAATATAATATTCTAGAGAAATCAGGGTTTAGGATTTAAAAACATCCCAAAACAATTAGCTATTCCGCCGATTTTTGATAGCAATATAGTATAAAATTGGCTAAAGGAACTGTTATTACAGGGCGATTATAAGGCGGAAAAAAATTCTTTATTCCAATTTTTTTTTTTGGTACATACCGTTTTGGGTACTTTGCAATACCAATACTATAGCTGTGTAAGGGGGTGTAGTAGATATATAGTAATTAATGTACCAATGCTGCTGAACCATCAATCAACTAATTAAATTGATTATTCAACGGTTAAGTATATAACTAACTCAAATAAGTAAAAGACTAATTAACGAAGTAATTATTAATTATATAAATAATAATATATTGCTAGTTTAATATACTTTTTTAAATAATTCCTTTTAAATAATTCTTCCTAACCCTTTAAATAGCTCCTTTTAAATAATTCTTTTTTAAATAAATCTTACTAAATAGCTCCTTTGCTCCTTTTAAATAACTTTCCTTTAAATAGCCCCTTTATAAACGATTATAAGGTAATCGCAAAAACAGAAAAAATTTCTATCGCAAAATTCGAAAAGCCATTTAAAGAAAGCCGTTTTAAGGGAGCCGTTTAAAGGGAGCCGTTTAGGGGGAATCATTTAAAGGAGGCAAAAACGACTTTAAATAAATAATTATCCAATATACTACTATAAGCAATTAGGTTTTTAACTAAGTAATTAGCTAATTATTTGTATTAATGTTGGCTATAAGAGATTTCAATTACCTTATTTACTTAGGAATATAAGCTTATTTATATATATAATTAATTAATCCAGGCCTTATAAATAATAAAATATTTAATAGAGTTAATATACTTTGAATATAACCTTTATTATTTGATATATAACTTAGTTAATAATAATCCAAAATTACGATATATTAAACTTAATTTGGTTTAATATTATTAGAAAAACTACCTTAATTATTTTTTAATATTCCTTTTTAAACTTTATAATAGCTTCCAAAATATTATTAATAAATACTTTATTAAGCTTTATACTTCTTCTTTTGCCTTCTTAAGTCAACTTTAATAATTAAAATTATTATTTTAAAATTTTTTTTTTTTTTAATAAAGATTTAATTTATAATTATATTTTTATTTTACATTAATTCTTTTACTTTATAATACCGAAGTTATATATATTTTATTTTAAAATATATTATAAAGTTTTTAGTTAATGTTGGGGTTTTCCCTTATTTAACTTAGCTTAACTGATAGTATAAGTAGATAGGAATCTACCAGGATTATAAATTCTACTTATATTAATAAAAATTATAAATTGTCTATTTCTATACGGTTCCCTAACAAATAATAGTAATAGGAAGTTAAATAATTATCAAATTAGTTATATCTCAAGTAAATACTAATCCAGATTAGTACTTAAATAATTAAACTTAGTTTATATAAAATTAATATTCAATATAATTAACAAATCCAATAAAATTATTTAATTATTTAAACTATTAATTATTTTTTATTAATAATTTAAATACAAGAATTCGATAAACAAAAATCGGTATAATTAGTATTATTAATATAATTGCTAGTTATTCACTTAACCAAATTTGATTATCTTAATAAGCCTAAAGTACGGAGCTTAATACTTAACTTATATATATATTTTTTTAATATTTTTTAATTATACTTTAATTTTTATAATTATCCGAATAATTTCTAATATTTGCTTTCTAATTCTAAATATTAAAAAAGGAGGAACTTAAGCTTTATTCCTTATATTTAATATTTTATTTCTATTTTATTATTAAAGTAATTATTTTATTATTAAAGTAATTATTTTATTATATATTCCGCTTTAAAAGACCTTAAAAAGCAATAAACTTTATATTGAAAAGGACTATTCTTAATTAATATTAGATCAAATTGCCCTATTTAAGGATAAAAAGTAATTGCCGATTATTTATTTTATCTTTTAAACTAAAGGTAATATTAATCGAAGCTTAATTATTATAATAATTAAGAATTTTTATAAAGAAATAAAAAATTTCTTATTATCCGAATACTTTTAAGCTTAATTTATAACTTATAAAAGTTAAGATTAATTAAAGGAAATAATATAATTAGCTTTAAAATTTTTATTTATTTAACCCGTTTCTTAATAAGTATTAGCAAATTTCCTAATTCGAATTAATAAGTAATTATTAGGAATTTTAATTTATTTTTTAATTTTTTAATTTTTTTAAATAAAACTTCAAATAAAGATCTTGTTTAAGAAGAGTTAAAAGCAGAAAAATTACTACCTTTTTTTTTCTTATTTTTAGGAAATCGGATTTTTTTTAATTAATTTTTTTAATAAGTTTTTTAGATTTTTCAAAAAGCCTTCTAAAGTATATTAATAAAAAATAAATAGACTTTATTAATTCTTATATTATTTTCTTTAAAATAAGTAAAGAGAGACTTAAATTTAATTCCTTATCCAGTATAATAAAATAACTAAATAATTTATTCTAAAGAATATTTATTAATATTAAAAAAAATTTATTTAAGAATAATTAATTAAAAGAAAAGAAAATAACCCTTTAATTAAAATTATCCTTAAAGATTAAATTTATAACTTAATATTTTAAAGTAAATATCAAAAGCTATCGAAAAAATAATAATTTAAATTATAAATTAGTTTCCTTAATATTTGCCTTAGAGCCTTTAAAGACTTATAAAATAGCAAAGTTTATTAAACCCCTTAAAAAAACCTAAGTTAATAGCTGCTTATAAAAAAAAATATTTTAATATTTTAAAACTTAACTTTTTCTATTCTAATTTAGAAGAATTATATAAATTAAAAGACATTATTTTTAAAAACAAAAAAATAATTTATTAAGAAAATTATAAATAAATAAAAGGAAAGGTTTTGATATAAAATAATCTTTTAATATATTTTCAAAAATTAGCCCTATTTTAATAATTGAATACTTTTTCTTAAAATAAAAATAATATTTTAATTTAATTAAAAAATAAATTAAAATAAACTTTTATATAATTATAAGAATAATTCAAGATTTTTATATTATCAGCTTTAATAAAGTTTAATAATAAGATATATTCAATAATTAATATAAGGAATTATAAAGATTCGGCTTTTTTTATATAAAATATAATTAAATTTGCAAATTAAATAAGGATTATTAATAAATATATTTAATATATTTAAATATAGAATTATTTGAATATTAAATTATAAAAAATAATAACTCTGCTTTTAATATAAATTAATTTTAAGAAGTTTTATAAAAGAATTAAATATAAGGAAAGAAATACAATATCGAATAATTAATAATTAAAATTCTTATATTAAAGAAGTAAAAAAGGAATAAAACCGGGATTAAAAGTAATAAAAAAATTAATTTAAAGATTAATCTTTAAGGCAATTAAATAGATTTTAATCTTATTAATAATTATTTAAACTTTTTAATTAAAGATTTTCTTTTATTAATTTTAAAACTTTTAAATTTCGTTTTTATAAATTTAAACTTATTAATTCGGGTTATATAATACCTTTCTTATATTATTTATAATAATAAAATATTTATATTTACTTGAATTAGCAATTTTAATTCTAAAGGTATTTAAACTCGATATTAATTAATTAATCTTAATAATAAATCTTAAAGCCAAAAAAAGAAATAAAAGTACCAAAATAGCCTTTATTAATAATAATTATAAATATATAATTAAATTAGTACCTGAGCAATAACTATAGGAATCGATATAATAAGACTTAAGCTTATAATAGGCAGAAATACTTTAATAAGAAGTATTAAGCTAATAATAAATATTAAGGCAATAATAAATATTAAGGCAATAATAAATATAATCAAAGTAATAACAAATTTAGAAGGTATAATAAATATCAGAGAACTGGTTTAAATAGGAATTTCCCAATAAGAAATTAGTCTTTGTTCTAACAAGCTTATTATAAGGAAGTATAATTTGATAATTATTTATAAAAAAGAGCCTATCAAGATAAAATAGTTTACTTTAATATTTAAGATTATTTAATTGTTTTACAAGATCCCAGTATAATATAATACGAGAATAATAAGAACTTTTAGGAAGTACCTGAAAACAAGGAAGAGCAAGTTTCCCTAGAAGGGAGCCAAGGATTACCAGGTCTATCGTCACTTCGAAAGGGCAAGAGCAAATATAATATAAAATTATTACTAGAGGAGGAGGAACAACTAGCAAAGAAGCAGAAAATAAACGATAAGAATAATATTATATTTCAAAATACGATAAAATAATTAGAATTTGATAATTATTTTTTAATAAGGGAATTAATAATTATTTATTAAATTATAATTAATATATTTAATTAAAATAAAACTTATTAATCCGAAATTAATAAATATTAAATATAAATTAATTAATTTATTAAACTTTATAATAGCAGATTAATTATAAAAGTTTTTAAAGAAGGAAAGGCAAAATTTAATATATTAAAAAAAATATTATATAAAATAATAAAAGTAAATAATAAAATTATAAATATAATAAACGAATTAAAGGATTCTTTAACTTAATATTCAGAATCTTTTATTATAATATTTTATATTAACTTTAATATATAAAGACGCCGCCTTAAAATAGAGAACCTAAAATTAGTAATAATCTTAATATTATTAATTATATAATTTAAAAATTATATAAATATATTTAATACTTATTATAATAAAAAGAAATTATTATTAAATTCTTTCTTAATTAAGTTAAAAGATATTTATAATAATATAACAAAAGAATTCTAATTTAATTAAAATAATAAAACCGAAATAATAATTTTTTTAAATAAAGAAAGATAAATTATATTTAAGAATATTATTAAATAAATATTAAAGTTATTATATAAATTATTAAAATAATAAAATTATATAAAAGCTTCTCTTTATTACTTTCTTATAAGTATTAAAAGGAGTAGATTTATAATATCGAAGAAGCTATATTTAAATTATATATTTCTTATATAGAAATACGCCGCTAATTTGCGTTAATAAATATATTTTAAGAAATAACAAATATTTTATCCTTAAACTTTAATATAAAGAAATTTTTAAAAGAAAAGCTTATTCAATTCTTAATAAATCCTAATATAAAATTAAGAAAATAATAATATTATTTATCAATTAAATAAGTTTTGCTTGAAATAATTATTATTTAATTTTTTATATTTAATTTACTTTAAAAGATAATATTTATACAAGTTAAAGCCTTTTCAATATAAAAGATTAAAAAAATATAAATATATAAAAGGAATAAATAAATAATATTAATATTCGAACTTCTATATAAGTTAAAATATATAAGATTTAATTAATTTTAATTATTTATAAATAAATATTTAATATTTAATATTTAATATTTTTTTTTATTATTATATCGATAATTAAGACTTTTAATTATATAATCTATTAAAGTTTATTCAATTTTAAATATTTAATTTATACTTATATATAAAAAAGCTATACCCTTAAATTATATATTATTTAAGGAAGATTTACTTCTTTTAGGAACTTCTTAAAAAATATATTTTTTATAATAATTAACTTAATTTACTTTTTCTATTAAATAATTTCCTAAGCCTTAAAGAAATAAAGCAAAAACTCGCTATTTTTGGCTAAGATAATAGCTTAAATATAATATTAACGAATAATATATTAATAAGCAGGGCAGTATTACCAGTTCCTGCTTATAAGCAATTACCAACTTTATTTTATACGGAGCTATAAGAGTAGAGACAACGGAAGTTTAAATACTTATTAATTTAATATTAATATATATTGTATATATTACTCCTCGAGGACGTATAAAGTATTGCCTATTAGGGGCAACTGTTAAGGTTTTCCCCTATTTAACTTAACTTAGCTAATAATATAAGTAAATAAGAATTTACTAAGATTCCCAAAATTATAAATTATATTTATATTAATAAAGATTATAAATTGTCTATTTCTACGCGGTTCCCTAACAGTTAAATTAATTATTAATTTATTATTTAAATTTATTTTTATAATTTTTATATTTCCCTTATTATATTTAAATTCTTAAAGTAAATCTTTAAAATATATAATTTCTTTATATACTTTTAATATAACAATATATTTAACTTTAATTAAAAATATAATTATAATTAATATTATTATATTAAAAAAAGTCAAAATAAACTCAAAAGGTTTTATTATATATATAATTTAATTTAAATATTATTTTACTTTTAATTATATTAATTAAATTTTTTATTATTTATTTTATTATTATATAATAATTTTTTATTAATTATATAAGGTATTTATTTAAATAATATATTATAAAATTAATATTAAATTAACTTATTCTAGTTATTTAATTTAATTTTTTAATAATAAATATAAAGTTATTTTTTAATTTCTTATTAATAATGTATTTAGAAAGTAATTATTTTAACTTTATATTTTTATTTATAATATTCTTAATAATATAATAATTTTCTATTTCTAATTGCTTAAGTACCTAAATAATATAACCCTTTTAAATAATAATAATTATATAATTATTACGATTTCTTAAGATTTCTATTTTTAAATAAAAAGAAATAGCTTTTAAAGATTTTAATTTGAATTCTTTATTAAATTAAGCTTTTAGCTTATTTATTATTTTCTTTATATATAACAATATTAGCAAATTATTTATATAAATAATTATAATTGTTCCTTTATTATTAATAAAAATAAAGTTATTCTTTTAAAATTATTTAAAACTAAAATTATTTAATTTTATTATTAATATTTCTCTTTATTCCTTAAACAATTATTTAAGGTTATATAAAGCTTTTTTTAAATAATATATATTATTTATATTATTAATATATTTCTTCTTTAAAAGTTGTTTTTAAAAAGGTAATATTAATATTAAAATATTTTATTTTTAAAGCTAAGAATATTTTTTAATTTAAAGTCTTTATAATTAATAAAAAAGTAATATTATAATTTATTCCTTTTATTTGCTTAAAACCTTTAATAATTTTGCCTTTAATATTTAACTTAATTAATAATATTAATTTTTTTAAAAATATTTTATATTTTAATAATAATTTCTTAACTTTTTATATTCTTTTAAATTTTATTATATTTAATTTTATTTAGAATATTATTTTCTATTATTTTTTATTTATCCTTAAGAATATTTCTCGTTAATTTTTAAGAGAGATAATATTCTTATTTTCGATTCTTTAAAAAATTTATATAAAAGGAAATCTTCCCCCCTTTATTCCTTTTTAGAAATTATAATAATTTATTAATAAATAAAGTCTTATAAACTATTTCGGTTAATATTTTAATAATATTAATAATTTTTAATAAATTTAAGGAGGTATTTGTTATATTCTTAATATTTTTTATTTATTTTATATTTTACTTATTAAGGCTAAAATTAATTATTTTATTAAGTTTAATATTTTAAATATTAACTTTTCTAAATCTGTTTTATATATTAAGACTAAGGCTAACTTCTTTATTGATATTAATATTATTTTATTGAAAATAATATAAATTAAAAGCCTTAATCCTTTAACTTTCTTATTTTATAAATAATATTAATTGAAATTATTATTAAATTTTAGGAATTTATATTTAATACCCCGGAATTTAAGTTTCTATTTATCAATATTTTTATTATATATTTAATAAATATATCCAAATAATTTTATATAATTAATATTTAATTTTTCTTTAATTTATCCTTTCTATAATATTTTTCTATTAAATATTATTATAAAGAGCTTTTTCTTAATATATATTATAAAATTTAAGGCAAAAATCTTTATTTAGTTTTAAATAAAATTATATTATTTTACTTAATAATACCGTTTTAATAAGGATTATATAATAATATTAGCTTTTATCAAATACTAGCTTAGTTAAGAGTTATTTATATTTACGAATTAATAAATTCTTTTATATTATTTCTATATAAATAATTAATAATATTTCTTTTGATATTATTTTTTTAATATAATTTTTAATATAATTATTAATAATACTTATTTTTTATAAAGGAAGAAAATTAATAATTATTATATTAATATATTTATTTATAAATATTAAAATATATTTTATATTATTTTTTATAAAAATAATTTTTCTATTCTTAACGATATTTATAAATTATTATTTATTTATTCCTTATTAATTTATAATTAAAAATATAAAATTGTTTTCTTATAATATAAATTTTATATTATTATTTTAATAATTGTTTTAATTATATTTTTTATTAAAACCTTTATAAGGTTTAAAACGTTCTTTATTCTAATATTTTTAATATATTTTTAATGTTTTAAAGGATATTAAAGAATAAAATTATTATTATTTATTTTTTAATTTAAAAATAATATTTTTCCTATTTTATTCTTAATATTAAAAAAATTTTCTTTAAATAATATTATATATTCCTTTTTAGTTAATTTTATTATTAAAATAATATTATATTAATTTTTTAGGATATAATATATATTTATTAATTCGATTTTTTTATTATTATTAATTATTATAATAATAAAGCCTTTCCCTTTTATTATTATAATAATATTGTTAATCTTATTAATAAAGTAATTATATATATAATAAGAAATAAAACGCTATTATTTAGAGTAAATATAAATCTTAGCTTCTAAGTTTAAGTAAATATTTAATTTTTTAAATATTTTATATATTAATTATATTATTAATATTTTTTTGAAATTAATAATCGTTTTAAAGTTATATACTTTTAAGACCTATTTCGTTTTATCCTTATTATTTTTAAAAAAGAATTTCTTATTTTTTGGCTTCTAATTATTAAGATAGAAGTTATTATTTAAATATTAATATTTTTCCTTTATATAAGTTCTTTTATAATAAGGGTATTTTGATTTGATATTTTTATTATTTCCTTTTTTATTATTATTATTATTATTATTTTTCGTTTTCCTTTACTTTTTAAAATTCCTTATTTTTAAGGCTTTCGAGGAGCTTTCTTAGCTTTATTATTTATTATAAGTAAATATTACTTTAATAATCTCTTTAAAAATAATATTTTTATTAATATTATTTATTATTTAAATAATTTAAATTTAATATAATTTTATTTTATTTAAAAGACTTTTTAAGAATAAATAAGTTAATATTATTTTATTTATAGCTTATATTATTATTATTAAGTAATTATTCTAATAATATAAATAATTAATATTTTTATTAATACTTTTGAAAATAATAGAATCTATATTAATTAAATATTAAATAATTATATATATAATATAATTATTCTTTTTTTGGAATTTATTCTCTAGAAGCCTTTATATTTTTATAATATCTTTTTTATTATTAAAGAAGTCTTTAATATATAATTTATATATTAAAATAATAATAACTTAAACCTTCTTATTTATTAAAAGTAGATTATTATCAATATTATTTTTATCTTTATTAATAGCTGATTAGGATCCTTTTTTAATAAGGGTAATTTATATTTTAAAAGCTTAATTATAATAATTGAAAATCTTCTTTAAAATAATTATCTTCTTATATATTACTTTTATAATTTAATATAAAAGTAAATAAAATAATAATATTTATAAATTGAAAATTAGAAAATTTTTTTCTTTATATAAATATATAAATATTAACTAGGTTTATAACTTATTAGCTTAAAATATTTTTAATTATTTTATTTATTTAAGAATATAAACTTATTTATATACTCGGCTAATCAATCTAGGCCTTATAAATAATAAGGTATTTAATAAAGCTAATATACCTTAAGTATAGCCCTTGTTGTTCGGTATACAGCCTGGCTAACAGTAATCCAGGATTGCGATATGCTGGACCTGATTTGGCTTAGTGCTGCTAGAGAGACTGCCTCAGCCATTCTCCAACACTAAGAACATCAGGGTTTGTAGCAAGACAGTGACTTGTTTCTGATTCCGTTTGTTCAATCCAAGCTTTACCTTCAAATCAAACCCTCCTGTTTGATAAAGCTGAATTCATTTTTCCACAGGACTATCCCTTAGCTTCGTCTGAATTCGAGTGGTTCCAATCCTTCATATCAAGGCTTTCGAGCCACCCTGGGCTTCCCTATGGGGTTATCTTCTCGACCTCCCATCACCCTCGCATCCATCCTCCTCTTGCTTCCATCACTGGTAACAGCTTACACCATCGACTGCGGAGATATTCGAGTAGAAAAAACAGCTTTCAACTTCAAAGACCTGGGAGGGCCGCATGTACTGTACCAAATCGACAATCATCCCCCAAGCTATTCCAATATCACCTTCACCCTGGATGTCTGTGCGCGCCTAACGAGGGCGGAAGGGGCAAAGGAAAATGAAAAATGCCCCGGTGGTTCCAGAGGTGAGTGTACACGAAGAAGAGAAACCTTGTTCTGCTACTCTGTTGGGCACTGCAGCTGACCCCAATGTCCTCCCATAGTATGCGCTATTGAGAGACTTTACAATCCAATCGAGGATAAAGAGCCCGAAACTCTAAGAATAGTGCCCATAGCTGGGGAGTTTTCTACTTCAATCGGTGGAGCTCTGGACCCTCACTGGAAGCTACTAACATCATCCGACTCACCACCGGACAGGGAAAAGGAAGGCTTGCGCTTAACAATGAATGGCGGGAAGTATACGGAGAACCATAAGACTGTGAAGCAGAAGGCGGTCTTTAATTTCTACTGCCTTCCAGACGGAAAGACAGATGAGACTCTAAGGAGGAGAGATGAGATCCTAGCAGCGGACGACGACGACGATGATGGGGAAGATAGAAGCGGGGAAGAGGTTGATGATGAGCATGGTGGGAGAATAAAGCTGATAAGCTGGGACATGGTCGAGAACATTCGAGTACTGAGCCTGGAGTGGCACACAAAGTACGCATGCGCGGATGCCAGGGATCCGGAAGGAGGATCCAATTCAGGACATTGGGGTTTCTTTACATGGTTCATTATAATGTGAGTCAACCACCATGGCGAAAGACACTTTGGAAGTATGAGCTGACCGTCATGGTTCATATAGTATCTTTCTAGGGATAGCAGCCTACCTCATCTTTGGCTCGTGGCTGAATTATAGCCGTTACTCTGCTCGAGGCTGGGAGTAAGTCTTTCTCAGAAGTCTCCATTTCTCGTTTACAAACATGGCATGAGATGTGGAACATGCTGGGGGAGTGCTCCCGCGACACATGCAACGTAGCTCCCAACCGTATCTTGAAGAAGCAACGCTAACTGGGAATTGTGCTACAGCCTCCTCCCCCACCCGGAGACGATCCGCGATATTCCATACCTGTTCCGCGATTGGATGAGGAGCATAATCAACACGGTGCAAGGAGGGGGTTCACGAGGCGGGTACAGTGCTGTGTAAATTAGAAGTTGTGTGGTTTGTCTCTTCTGCTTCAGTCGCTAGCACCATAGCGACAACCTCGCTGTTTTGGGATTTCCGGAGCCAGCACGCCTAATCCGCGCCTTGCCGATATGAAATTGAAACCCACAACGAGTAGCCTTATGGACACCTCTTGTAACGAAGAGGACTAAGGTATCTAGTTATGTGCTTTTGATTGTTGAGAAACTCGGAAAGAACTCTCCGAAGTCCGAAGTCCGAGTGAGGAGACTCGGAGAACAAATTACTAGGATGAAACCCAAAGCGCGCTAAAGCACGTGAGACAATCAGACGCGAGAAATCACGAATCCAACTCCCAGCTTCCAGCTCCCAGCCACCACTTAATCCGTATCCGTACCTTCTCTCGTTCCCTCCACCGTTCTGTCATCTCTACGGCTACACACCATCAGCAATAATGGCCCCATCCTTCAAGCGACCTTTCCAGCCAAGCATCACCTCCTACTTCGGTTACAGGACCGAAAGCGACCCCCCCTTACCTCCCTCCTCAACCTCCACCACCGCCCCACCGCTTCCGGCTACAATCCAATCGTCCCTCCTCAACGTCGGCATGCGCGTGCGTAAAGCAGTACCGGAGGGTTACAAAACTAAACCAGCGCCATACCACGCCTACCCCTCATCAAATGCGCAACACCCAGACTCGAGCAGCAATGCACCCACCTTCTCAGGTCTCGTCCCCTACTGCGGCATCCAAAAAGTAGGCGGCTACGCCCCGCAACCAGTCCCCGCAGTCGAAGACCTACCGTCCCTCTCCTTCGACCCGGACCAGTGGTCCCTTCTCCCCTCTAGCCAGGAATCGGACTTCTCAACGCTCTCCATGGACTCAATGCCCACTGCGTGCTGCACCTCTCGCGACAGAAAGCGCCGGCGCGAGGATGCCGACGACGAAGATCTGGGCCTGGAATCGCAGCCCGTGTCTCCGCGTTCGAGGCCCGTGAGCCATACGCGCATGCCGAACTTGAATCAGCTGCGACTGATTGCGCTGCCGAGGTCGCGGAGGAAGGCGCTGGCAAACGTGGATGACGTTGGGGGAACGGGGAAGGAGAGCGAGATGATTGATGTGTTGGATTTTGGGGAGGCGCCATTCCTCAGGCCGGAGGATTGGGGGGAGCATGCCGAGGTAGGGGGGATGTAAGAGTGGGATTTGGATGAACGGGATGGAGAGAACACGGTGAAAGTGGATTCTTTGCGGACTGCTTTGACGACGCATGGCCGGGCAAGGGCGAGATCGACTGGCGCAAGTTTGTGAACGAAAAGATACCCATGGGTGACATGTATGCCAGCTGGACGAGTAGCTAAAATTTACCTTTAGCTTTGGTCGAACATCCTGGACGAAATAAATGGTTTTCAAGCGCTAGCATCTTCAACTGCATTCTGCCGTGATATGTCATCCTATACTCTGTACCAAGTCGTCTCCCTCCCCAGCTATTGCAGCATCGGATTCAAGCTCTCCCCTAAAATGTCCTCGATCGTCCCAATCCACCTCAGCGTCTCCTTCTCCACATCTTCATCATCATCCTCCTGCAGCTCACTGATAAACGGCAACATCTCCGGCAGCAACGACAACCATTCCTCGCCCAACCTGTCTGTCAGTGCTCGTTCACACTGCACGGCCGCCAAGCGCACCGCAGCGCTGTCCGATCGCATGTACTTCAAAATCGCGGCATTCATCTCTTTGTGATGGGTCGAGGAATCGGTCGCGACGGCGAGCTCGGCAATGGCGGGAATCGCTTCGGGTATCATGGGTATTTCACCTGCGTGGGAAAGCTGGGAGAGCAGAGCAGTGGAGATGGGGCCAAAGTGAGCGGGCGACTGGTAGAAATCGTCTTGGTCGTGCTCAAATGACTTGTGTAATGTTTGTATCACACGTCGCCACAGATGCATCGCGTCCTCATCGGTAGGTGAGACATGCCGCAGGACTTCGGTAGCGTCGTCGAGAATGAAGCTTGCATAGCTTGTCACGATGGACTTGAGAGTAGCAAAGAGCTTGAGCACGAACGTGTACAGGGTTGTCCGCCGTAATGTGTTGCTCTTCTTGGTTCTTTGTGCAGCTGATGTGGTGGCCCATTCCATTATTCTGGTGAACATTGGTCGGAACGCGGCGTCGTTGAGTTTGTACACCATAGCTATCGCAGTTTCGTTGACAGCGTCTTCGACAAGCTCGATTTCCTCGTCTCTGTAGCTATCTTCGGTCCTAGGCGAAAGCTGGATTCGCCGTAAATCAAATGCTTTGAGGAAGAAGTCGCCGAGGGTCTCGGATTGCTTGACGATCATGGACTTTGGCTGGCGCTCGATCGCAAGACGGAGGACGTCTAGTTGCTCCTGGACAGCCTACAGTACGTCAGTATACTTCAACGCAACCAGCTTTTGACGGGCTTACAATTGGCCCACTTGCCATGGCACTTTCCCAGGTCATGTCTAGAGCTGTAAAGCATGCCTTCGCTTCGATCTGATGGGGCATTAATTTCATAGCTTCGGTGCGTGTCTCATTACACTCTTCGCCCATCTCAGCGCTCGCTGACTCATGCCATCCTTTCAATAGGCGATCCAGATCAGGACCTGCGAGCATCCATGGCACGTAGAGCAAAAGGGCGACCAATAACGAGCAGGCGGCATTGTGCAGGCTTGCATTTTCCGTGTCTTTGCTGACGCTGTAGTGTAGGCTGTCCATTGCTTTTGAAAATGTAGTCGGTACAATTGGAACAAGCGTATCTGCTACAGACTCCAACATAGTGGCGAGACACAGCAGAGAAGCAACACGAAGATTGATGTTTGTAGTATCCAAACACGTCTGACTTGCAATAACTCGTGCCGACTCAAGGACGACTGCAACCTCTTTCTTGCCAAATCTCTCTACAATGCGGTCTATACAGCTGACTGCAGCGACCTTCAGTGCCGCATCTGATGATTCGTTGATGATGGTAACAAGACGGGTCAAGAAACCCAAACATGATGTCTGAGCAGCTTGTACATCCACTTTCTTGTTGTCAAGACGATATTCAAATGAGCGAAGTACTTGCATGCGATTCCTATTCTCGACGCGAGATAGAAGCATTTCCAGTGTATTGACCATTTCTGTCACTGGCACGAGCCCGAGCGAGGCGTCAAGGGCTTGCATCGATAGCAATTCCAGCAGATTTCTTGATTTTGTCTTGTCTGAAAGAACCAGTATTTGCTCCAGTATATGGGCGTACAAGGTGCGAATAGCAATGGATCCCTCTCCCCCTTGGACCAGCGCTTTAGACATCTTGAGGACAAGGTCCTTAGCTCCGAGCACCGCTGGCACAAGAGGAAATAAATTGACGTTGATTCTCTCAGCGTTTGGCTTCTCATGAGCGGAAAGTACTGTGGCAGATATTGTAGGCTTCGGTTTCCAAGCGTCGAGAAGTATCGCCATATATCGATCTACCATCTTGAGCTGGGTCTGCACATCGTACTGAGAGGTTATCTCGATGGCGAATTGCAGTACTCTGGGGTTGTTGGGGTATTTCTCGAGCAGGATAGCGAGGAAAGCAAAGAGATATAATGCTGGATTGACCTTGTCAACAAGTGAAGTATACACTCCAAGCCGCCGCTGCGAGGGAATGTGCTCGAAAGCTGCCGCAAAGCTGAGTAGCAATTCGGAAACACCGATGAGTGGATCTTTTTTGCTTTTATGTAGAGACTGTACCAAACGTGGTATCACGGACTCCATAGTCTTCTGGACTACGTTAGTCGAAAATTCGTCTTCCTGACGCATAACGTTCGTGCCCATGAAGGTGAAGACAGGCATTACGTTGTGCAAGATCAATTCCGGGGCCACATTTGCGAGTGAAGAGACCAGCAAGAGCGCAATATTTCGGACCTGAGGACTTGTTGTCGTTCTGATACAGTCAATAAGCACATCCGCTCGAACACCGGATACATCGATCTTGAGGTTGGGAGTGATCTACGAGTTGTCAGCATTGCTATCCAAAGTGAGCAGACCAAGAAAAATGTAGAGACCTACCTCAGCTTTCTTTACTATCGCCAGTATACTCTCCATTACTAGCACCTGCAAATAGGCCATCCCAGAACCCGCGTGAATTTGAGAGTGCTGCAAGTCTGCCATGACCCTGAATAAGCCCTTCAATAGATTGGGATGGCGCTCGACCTTCGAGTTCTCAACTAATTCAAGTACAAAGGTAGTCCTTTGTATGGCGAAATCAATATCTGCTTGTTTGATGCCGATAGCTTCACTGAATTGCGTATGACTCAGCCGTCTGCGCTTTGAAGCTGATGACTTTTCTGGAAGAATAGACAAGATATTTGGCAGTCCAACCAAGAACAAATTGAGGATGTTAGCAGCCAATGGCAGCGCCCTAAGTGTTTCTATGACTTCGATATCTTGGACACCTATAGTCACACCTCCGCCACTCGGAACAGCAAGTTCAAGAAACAGCTCGGCTAACTGCGTTTGGAGGTCTGGCTTGATCGATGGCCAGATTTGTACGATACGTTGCAATGCTGCTCCCCTGAGGGGTAGACGAGAGGTCGCACGTGGCGACTCGAACATGGATCTAAGAGTCTGCATACCGTCCCGATCAGTGGGCACGACGACACTAATGGCCTGATCCACGAGTCCTGATGAATCAACTCCCTCTTCTTGGCATCTTTTCTCATATGATTCGCGGTCGAAGTTCATAAATTTTGATAGCAGGGGCAAAAGTAGTTTGGTCCTAGAAGTGCTTCCCACCTTTTCTACGTGATTCAATATCGGCAGAAGAGATGACTTGAGGGCAAGTAAGGGTGTGTTGACGACATGGCTACATAGAAACGAGAAGACGGAGAGCCGTAGTGAGCTCTTCAGCTCTTTGTGTATGTTTCTAGAATTCCTGCCATGGTTTGAGCCGTTAAGATTCTCAGAGAGAAGCTGAGTGATGTAATTTTGATCTAGTGAGTACTCTTCTAGACCAGGGACCAAAAGATCGTTGAGAAATCGATTTGTGTCTTTTGAGGTGAGCCATGAGACGTTCCTGGATTCTTCGCCTTGACCATAGATCTGTTCTCGACCCAGCACTGGGCGATCTGCATCCTTACGCCCCTTGCCCTTTGAGTCGTCATAGAGCCGAGATAGACTAAGCACAAGACCTGCCATAGCACGCCGAACGATAGTCGATGAATCAGCGAGTCCATGTAGGGTATATGGCAGCAAGATCTGTAGATCGGCCGTCATAAGCCCGTTCTGCAAGTAGTCATTGACTGTCTGTATGGCTGCAGCTTTGACCTGCACAGGTCTGTTACCACACCATATGCGGATGAAGAAAGAAAGGAACAAGGGTTCGGTCAAGGCCAAAGACTTTCGAAGGACTGGTAGATTAGAGAATCTCTCAATGTTAGTGGGCGAGGCGGACACCGCCGCAAACGCCTTTGCGAGACTGTCATAGATATACGAATCCGAATGGGACAAGAAGGACAGTTCGTATGCAGTCCTCGTCGGAATACGACTTGTTAATAATTCAAATTCTGCTACCGTGGTTTCTTGGTCAGCATCTTCGATGATCACATCGGTGGCTGCATCGTCCGCTAATTGAGTAGGCCCGCCCTGGGGATTTCGCGGTTGAAGAAATTTAGTCAATGCCCCCTCGCCGAGTTTGATGTCTTCAATAGCAGACTGCATTTGTCTGCCAACCTTTTCCGACTCGGCGAGTCGGAGAATCAGATCAGTCAACGAACCTTGAATATCAACGTTTGAATTGACCTCCGGAGTCAGTCCTTTCGCGAAGGTAACTATAGACCGAAGAGCGACTTCTATTGACGCATCCTCCATGTATGCGCCTTCAACCAGATTCTTGAGCATGCGAAGCTCCGTCTCGTCGGATGTGTTCTTGAGCCTGCCCAAAAAACCTAGAACCATTCCGAGGGCAAGCCTATCGACTTTGTATTGTTGCCTTAGAGTTGTGAGATCATCCTCGACCCCGTCAAGCACCAGAAGAGCTTTGACAACCTTCTTGGGCAACTTCTTCTCCTCCTTCTGCTGTGCAAGGACAGATAGACAGATCAATCCTGCATGTGATGTTCCTTTCCAGCCAGATGTGACGGCTTCCATCATCGTCGATAGTACATCATCACCGAGGCTGGCTTTGCAAGCTAGGACCGTCAAAATCATGTAGCATCCAATGCGAAGTTCAGGAACGCCATGAAATGACAGAGCCTCGTTCAAGATAGATAATATGAATATCAGTACATCTTGTTGGTTTTGTTTTTGCGATTCTCGTCTGGCTGATCGAGCCTGATCCATCATGGCTGCGACCGCCTCTGTCAGGAGTGATGCCCAGAATGAGATTAAAATGGGATATTGATAGCCTTGGCTACTACACTTCAAGACGAAGGTGCTCAAGACGGTAACGAAAGGCTTGCTATTGGAGGCAGTGTAGACAATAATATGGCGCGGAGGGCACGTAAGTGATTGTATGTAAGGGGCCATGAATCTCAGCGTCGAGGGTAGTCTTGCAGGTAGAATTGATAACACGGTGGGGAACATTGGAGTGGTATGATATGGCAAGAAGGTCAACGCTAGACATAGGGTGTTATATTCGTGAACCCTATTCAATGAAAGGATCAGCCCCTGGACTGTTGACCGGAAAGAAGGCATCGACAGACCGAAATCTCCTGACGAGCCACTCGATAGATTTTAACGCAGGCTTCAGGAGCAATTTGGAGCCAACCAAAGCCAAGAAAGCCTCCAGCACAAGATCCAGCTGTTCATTTTGAGCAGAAGTCATCTGCGTTCGGTCTTCTTGCTTGCTTTGCTCGCTGAATAGATTGCTGGCAAATACCGCAAATCTTGGGTCAAGCTGGCATAACTCTTCATATCCTTCGTAGCATAGCTGATAGATTGCATCAAAATCTTGGGTGGCCGCAATTCGAGTCTCGAAGAGGAGTGACTGCGAGTGAGCCTTCTTTTGTGCCTTGAGATCGAGTGGGTTTGTGGTCTGGGTGCGAATCCGCGCAAGCTGGGCTGCAAGTACCGTCGCCATCCTGCTCTCGGATTACAGACGTCCCAGTAGGTTCGCTCAACAGCATGGAGCTTGCAGTCAGGTAATCTCTTGGTGCAAAAGAAAATATCAAATCACAAAGACGCAAGAACGAAAGTAACTTTGCCGATGCATCATATCTCCATTTAATCTCGGAGATAAATCTTGACATATGGCGCTAGTATCATTCCCATATGCGAGCATATGGTATCCCGTAAGGTACATGGTGCTTGCCATGACGGCTAGTGTCACTTTGCTGAGCCTGACTGAAGAAGGTGAGTCTTCCTAATCCGCTCAAATGGAGGACCGGGGTCTGCAAGTACGTCAGTACTCTCCAAAGCCCGTAGCATAGCCTCAGATACTGAGAAATTGCAGCACAACGAGAATACCGTTCCTAAATTCACAAGCTTTCGACCGAAACCGCCTTCATCTTCTCAAGGTGGCGAGAAGGCCGAGCAGGAGACAACCAACTCAGGTCTTAGTTCTGATGGCAGGCCTCGCGACAATGCACCGACCGCCTCGAGTCAGCGTGGGCATAGCTCTTCCAAGCACCATTCTCGGAACGCTCACGAGTCGCGAGTGAGAAGACACGCAGACCGCCATGCAACGCCAGGATCTCCAGAAAGAACGCCTGAGCCTCGTGTGCACGAGTCAAAGACTTTCGTTGTGGACAGATCCGGAGATCCTCAAAACCTCACATTCGGCAACCCAGACAGGCATGCCGTGCCCAGGTACTCCCGTTTTGGTTCTGGGAATGTTGTTGGGATTCTAGATGGACGGAAGTTAGATCGATACAAGAGCAGTGAAAAGGGAGTGGTGCTGTCTCTTCGTCGAGATTATCTACAGAATGCTCAAGAGACGGCTGCCTTATGGAAATCAGCTCTACAACAGAGCCAAGAGCTGAGTATCAGGCCACAGAATAACGGAGACCTAGACATTGAGTCAGAGGCCGACTTTGTTTTCCTAACAGTTCCCCGGCCAATAAAGAGGAGGCGAAGGAATGATGGTTCGAGCGTAGATGTTTCGTCTTCAGAAGAAGATACGTATCATTACAGATCAACCGAAGGAAAATCCAAGGGGGGGAATGGTCCCGCCGACCGAGATCTCCAATTCAGTGCTGATAAATCATCTCCTGAGAATGAAGACGATCACTATCACTCGTTCAACGATTCAATGCGTCAGAAGCGAGCCCTATTGTCTCAACAAGTGGACGAAAAGCGTGAAGATGCAGGTGCCTGGCTGGAACTCATTGATCACCAAGACCGTATTACTGGTTTTGGAAAAGACTCCTCCAAGAATGGTCTGACCAATGCAGAGCGAATAAGCAATGCCGATATCAAGACTTCAATATACGAGAAAGCTCTAGACAATGTGAAGAATCCACAGGGACAAGAGGCGCTGTTGCTTGGGTTGATGCATGAGGCATCCAGTGTATGGGACGACCAAAAGCTATCTCTCAAGTGGAAGAGCGTACTCCGGCAGAATCCAGGGTTCTTGCGTCTTTGGATCACGTTTCTAGACTTCCGACAAACGGATTTCTCTTCCTTCAAATTTGAGCATGTCCAAAATGTTTATCTGGAGTGTCTGGGGATACTTTCTGAAGCTCGACTTGAGAACGCATACGCCATTGAGGAAAACAATAAACTCTATGAGATTCAAATCTACATCCTGCTCCGTTTGACTTTGCTCATGAGAGAGGCAGGCTTCACAGAACATGCTGTCTCCGTGTGGCAGGCTCTGCTAGAGTTTGAATACTTTCGGCCTACTCATCTCCGACTTCACGGCCACAATGCCAACGGGCCATCTCAGCGAGATGTCGTCTCCGCCTTTGAAGATTTCTGGGATAGCGAGGTGCCGCGAATTGGCGAGGACGGCGCTGACGGCTGGGCAAGTTTCTGTCAAAAGAGAGGTGACCCCCCTGAGCCTAAGACCGATGCCACGGACGAGGTCGTTGATGTCAGTGATCTCTTTGCAACCTGGGAAGTTTCGGAGCGTAGCCGCACAATGCTTTCACGCCAGCCTGCACGGGCTATTGACGAGGTCGAGGAGGACGACCCATACAGAGTGATACTCTTTTCTGACATTCAGCCTTATCTGCTGGAAGCGCCAACATCTACAAGTGCCGAAATCCTCGTGCAGGGCTTTCTGGCCTTTTGCCATCTTCCTCCGTTTCGAAGTGATATTGCTTCAAGTACAAGAGACTGGTTCCGGGACGAATTTCTACGCAACGAGATGATGCGTTCGAGTGCAACGGCACCAAAGCCACATGCTGCCAGTGACACGGATGGTATCCAACAAGAGCATAGGCAGCGGGACTCTCCATTCGGTTTCCATTCGCCAGATTATCAAGTTGCTTCAGACACAATGTTCGCGGCCGCAGGCTCCTGGTTTTCAATCTTCGATGCTTGGAAGAACGAGTGTGACGAAGATCGTGGTCCAGTGAAATTGGCTTGGGTACTCCATGCATTGAAAAGCCTTGTTGACGCAAGTGTAGGCAGCGATGATTTGTCGCAATATTTTCTGGCACTGGAACTAGGGGTATCACCTAGTACTGTCAAGAAGACCGTGAAAAACTTACTGAAGAGTCGTCCTTCGAGCCTCCTTCTTTACAATGCCTATGCCTTGACCGAGTACCGGCAGGGCAGATCTAGCAAAGGCGAAAATGTTATCATTACTGCCATCAATATGAGCAAGCAGCTCGACGAGGTCGCAAAGCGAGACTCGATTCTGTTATGGCGGACTTGGCTTTGGGAGCTTCTTTCGACCGACAAGACTCAGGAGGCCTTCAGACGACTACTTGGTTTCACAGACGAAAGCATTCCCGCTGAAATAGACATGACAGTGGGACACGAAACGAACCTAGCCCTAGTGCTTCGCACAGAAAGGGTGAGATCAATTCATATTCGAATCTGAGAAATGACTAATTATCTTTCCAGGCCCTCACCTCCACTCGAGACCACATGCTGTCTCTGCACTCACATAGCCACGCCACCCTAGCAGCAGAGTCCCTCATTCTCTTGACGTACCTCCGCAACCCAAACTCGCTCTCAGCAGCAACATTATCCTTCAGAACCAACCTTACCCTCCTCAAAAAATCCTCGGACCCCAACATCCCGAGCCAAGAATACCTCCACCAATCCTTCGCCCACCTAATCCACCACCACGCAACACACACCCGCCTCGTAAAACCTTCCACAACCCGCTCCCTCCTCGCCGACTCCATCGCCGAATTTCCCCAAAATACTATCTTCCTCTCCCTCTACGCCTGGAACGAATCCCGCTTCCGCATCGACGACCGCGTGCGGTCTATTGTCCGAGACGTCGTCCTCGGCAACGGCCCACACGAATCAAAATCCACGGAGAGTGTAATATCCCACTTCTTCGCCATCCACTCCGAACTCCACCGCGGAACCACCTTTGGCAGCAACACCAATGCCATCCGCGCGGCTTTTGAGCGTGCGGTGGTTAGCGAGGTAGGGAGGCATTGCGCTGGATTATGGAAGATGCACTTTCTGTTCGAGGAAGGTAGAGGGGATATGAAGAAGGCTAAGGAGGTGTTCTATAGGGGCGTGAGGGCATGTCCCTGGGTTAAGGGGCTGTATATGCTTGCCTTTGAGTATCTACAAGGCGCAGGCGGGCTGGGGCAGGGTGAGCTGAGGGGCGTGTATGGTATGATGATTGAGAAGGAGTTGAGGGTGCATATTGATTTGGAGGAGTGGATAGAGACGAGAGATAACGGGGTATGATTCGCCGGTTCAATATCGACTGCTGTCATTACAGTGTGAGTATCATTACAAATCGATAGAAGTCACTGTCCCTGTTTGGTGCTTCCAGTCTTCCCGCGTTGAATTGACCTTTACGGCGAATCGCAGAATCCCTTTGCATAATAAAAACCCTTCCAGCCATTTCCCATATTATCTATCCCAGACAAGATTCCCAGATGTACCCTGTCCTTTCAATCTCTCTCTTCAGAGAATCCGGTCATTGATCAAGATCTTTGGGCTTTACTTGTCGATTCTTGCCGTTCAAATTCATTTCAAATAAAGTATCTTGGGTCATGGAAGGCTCGCCAACTTGCTTGCATGAAATATAGGTACTTTTGCATAGTACGCTATGTTGCTGATGAAGTAAAACCAAGAAGGAGGTTAGGATGAGAGGATGTTTCTTGATAGACGAGCGCTTCTCCTCGCTGCTGAACTCAGAGCGCTACTGGGGATCGGACTACAATGAAGTATACAGGGGGGTATTTTGGGCATCAGTAGCATTTGCCACAGAAGGAATTGTAATCACTGATTGAAGCGGAGAGCTTCAAGGTACTATTCAGCAACGACATGAATGTATAGAATTCCTGCTATGACGCCACAAAATTGCCCGTGCCATCTAATCGTTCATGAAGAAGGGCGTGCAATCGATCGGTATGCTGCCAAAGCCAGAGTCACGCAAATAGCAATCCTCGCCCCGCTTCCTCACTCCGAGCAGCCACCTCTTCACCCAGCTGTCTTAGCAAAAACAAAAGAAATCCTGTTCCCCTCATCCTTAAGCACATTCAACAAGACCTCATCCCTTATTAGCGCCTCCATATTCTCGTCCGTCTCACTGGCGAATTTCGACGTATCGACATGCTCATACGCCATCAGACTCTCCATCTTCGCCCCATTATCTTTCTTCGAACCCCTCACATCCTCCCTGATCTTCCGCTCTTGCTCTTCCATATCAACGCGATTGGCGGCGAGAAGCTGCGGAACAGAAGGTAGCTCCTCTTCGCCATTCTCTTCTGTATCGCTTTCTAAGATCTCAACAGGATCGTCAACAACCGAATCCGGTACCCCTCTCCCGCTGCATCCACAACCAAGCAAATCATGGGTTTGGCACGAGAGCCCTTCGTCAAGGCGGAATAAATCTCTAAGCTCATCTCTTGAGAAGCTGTTGTTTCCGCCCTTCTGATCCATGATGTTACTCGCTAGCCCCAACTTCGTAACCTGCCTCTGCCAGATCTTTTCGTCCAGGCCCCCGGCCATAACAAAGCGGTAGATCACACAGGGTCTCTTCTGTCCGTCGCGGTGGATACGCGCCATAGCCTGGAGGTCTGTTGCAGGGTTCCAATCGGCATCGAAGAGCACGAGGCGGGAGGCGCCGATGAGGTTGAGGCCCAGGCCACCGGATTTGGCGGAGAGGAGGAAGGCGAAGCATTGCGAGGCGGGGGAGCGGTTGAACGTGTCCACCAGGTCTTGGCGTTTGGAGGAGGGAGTGGAGCCGTCGAGGCGGAGGTAGGCGTGGGAGAGGGAGGTGAGTAGGGTTTCTAGGAGGTCGAGGGTGGATGTGTAGTTGGAGACTAGAACGATCTTCTCGGATGTGGTCGTTCGTAAGGTGTGGAGGAGTTGATCGAGGGCTCGGATTTTGGTGCTGGCGTTGCTGCGGAGAAGGCACGGAGGAACACTGGAGAGGAGGGCGGCTGTTAAGGGGTTTTGGGGTGCGTTGGGGTCTGCTGACGACCGTGGAATGAGTAGAACGGGGGAGTTGCAGACTTTCTTCAGCACCGTAATTAGCTGCAGAGACGCTTCCGAATTACCTAAAGCGGATTGAAAAGCCGGGCAAGTAAGGACGTGCTGATATGCGGATACTTGAGCAGTTGTTGGTCGACATAGCAGGACGTACTCAGTCTTCGACGGCAAGTACTTGGCGAGTATATCGGCTGTTCGACGCAGTATGAATATACTGGTCAAGGAAGCTAGTTCTTCGCTCCTGGCTTCTCCCTTTTCCTTATCTTTCTTCAGCGCACCAGGTTGTCGACTCCTGACAATGGGAACCTCGAATTCTTTGGTGAACGTCTTGAAGGAACCCAAAAGGTCGGGGTTGACAAAATCCACCATCATAAAGAACTCGCTCAAATCGTTCTGGATAGGCGTTCCTGAAAGAATCACCCTTCTCGGCGTGTCTAGTGATTTGATAGCCAATGCGCTCTTATTCTTAGCAGTCTTCAAGCGATGACCCTCGTCAGCAATCACAATGTCAACCCCATGGCCCCTCTTGAGATCTTCATATACATTTCTCAATTTCTCATACCCAATGATCATCACATTGTAGCTTTTGCCTTTGGTGAAGTCGGTAATTCGTTTCTTGCCATCGTCATACACGTATACACCCAGTCTGTCCGCCCCAAGCCATTTACGAAACTCTTTTCGCCAGTTGTTGATCAATGTGACTGGACATACGATGAGAGCCTTCTTGATCACGGGTGGATCCCCGTCAATTGGATTTTGTTTCAATAGGGTCCAGAGTAGGGCGATCGTCTGCATCGTCTTTCCAAGACCCATCTCATCTGCTAGTATAGCCCCATGATGATCGAAGTTGCGCATGCCCATTACACATTCATACATGAATTTGACACCCTCACGCTGATGTTCTCGAAGGTCTCGGGTCAATATGGGGTCTACCACAACGTCGACAATCCGCTTGCCTTTCGGCACATTGTGTGGACGTCTCATGACAATTGCATCTGGAGTACAAGGGTCATGGCGAGGTGTGGGCACCCTGATGACTGCTTCGGGCATCACGGTGCTGGAAAGAAGTGGAGTCTTGAAAGGAGTCTTTGTACCCAAGCTCGCTGCAGCTGCAACATTATGTGATGCCTTCACCCTTTGCTCTTTGACGTCTGAAGGTACCCGCTTTTCAAAATTCGGCTTCGGCAAAGGCAATTCTTTATGATTGACAACAGCTTTCACCATGTCTGTGTTGAGGAACGGTCGGCCAGCCAAGAAATCTCCCTTGGATAATATTGAATCCACTTCGACTTCTCTTCCTCCCACGGAGAGTGATGAGCCTGGTAGCAAAGGAGCATTCCAGGTACTTCTTCCCATTTCACGACCCGAGATGTCCTGCAGATAGGCATAGCCACCTGTAATGTGCAGAATGCCGTCGCCATCCCAGTTCTTGTGCTTCTTGTTGGTGTACTTTCGCCTAGCAGATCGTAAGCATGGAATCACATTGTCCTAATGTAGACCATTGGACGCATCATGTACCAAAGTACATTGTAATATCCCTCTACCCCTCCATCAACATACTCTGAGGCTGGCGGCGCTCCTGACAGACTGCCGACTTTCAGGAGAGGATTTCGAGGGAGCAATGAGATCCCAGGAGCCTTGAAGACCAAATGAGGGCCAGCTGGCTTCGCCGACTGCTTCTGCTCGTCGCCTGTCTTCCTCTTCTTGGTAGGTGGTTCAGAATCGTCGAGATTCGACGCGACTTGTGCCAGGGATTGATTTGGCGCATTGCTCTTCTTCAGTAACGGTGGTCGAAACTTACCAAACATACCCGCGAATCTTGAGCACGAGGGTGAAGGATTGGGATCCCAGTGGTCAAGTATGACGGATCGTGTTGGCACAGGTGGAAGAAAGGAGAACGCGTAGAATCGTGACTTTTGGCGCTAACCCTCGAGGTCAGCCACATATGGCAACACTTAGATGCCTTGCATTGCGTATCACTTATTCTCTTTCAATTGTGTGTTAACTCATGTCGGACAACGTTCTGATGCTAATGTATGCACAGGAGTCTGAATACAACAAATATCTATTTCCAGAGGGTATCTTGTGTATGCTACCTCTGCGCCTTCTACAGTCCAAGATTCCCATACAGCTGTGACCACTTCAGACAGCATGCATTACTAATAGCAACTTCCCCATCCTTCTAATGCGTGCGAACACCCCGGGGTGGGTGCCAACAAGTTGCAGTGCCAGTGGGCAAGTGACCACGTGCAGCACACCTTGAAGCTAGAACTGTGGCTTTTCACGCTCTCTTGCTCCTGTAATCAGCTTGCCTCCTTAATCTTGCTTTGCCTCAGCGTCAGCGTCCGCCTCCTCTTCGTCTTGCGCATCCTGCCCAGGATTGGCCTCTTCGTAATTCAAGTACTTCACGAATCTGAAATATCCGCCAGATATACCAGCACCCATGAATGGGCCAATCCAATAGATCCAGTGGTATTGCGGGAAATGTCGGTTTGCGACACACGGGCCAAACGATCGGGCAGGATTGAGGGATCCGCCAGTGAAGAACACGCCTGTCTGGCATCAGCACCGAACTGAAAGCGGTGTGACACGGGTGAGGAAGAACGTACCTGCTAACTCAGCAACAAATAGTGCGAGGCCGATACCAACGGGTGCGATGAATGTTGCTTTGCTCTTTTCGGCTGCCAACATCAGAACAGTGAAGACCAGTTCTGCCGTCAGGAACATCTCGATAAAGACACCTTGCGCCGTGGTCACGTTTGGCGTCAAAGAGGTCTCGATAGACAGTGGGCCTGGGAACATGGCTGACACCAGTCCAGCAGCGACCATACCCCCAATCATCTGTGCAGGAAACAATAGAGCGCCTCGCAGAGCTGGGAGGGTCCCAGTGATCACCATCCCAAGAGTGACCTGTTCTTTGCTTAGCAAGGTGATTGAAGACCCTAATAGCGTCATTGGCTTACAGCTGGGTTGAAGAGTCCGCCGCTTATTCTGTAAAAGACCCAGGCTGTGACTAAAAGCGACAAACCGAATGCAAGACTGATGAAAAAGAGCTGGTCAAGACTTGGCGCGCTTGGAGGTGTGAGATTATTGGCGATTTGTGTGGCGGCGAATGCAAAGAAGAGAAACATGAAAGTGCCCACGAATTCTCCAGTCATTGCGGTGAAGTGGCCACGGATTTCCTTGCTTAGGTGGCCTCCATCGCTTTTCCCTCTGGCCTGGCGTTCGACATCTCTGTTTCCGGCGGCAGGAGCAGCACCCTGCGGGCGGCGGAGTGGATTTTGCATCTGAGAATTGAACAACTTGAATGACTACAATCAAGAGCAAGCTCAAGTGCAATAACACAACAAGATTGCTCAGACGACGCAGAGAGCGGAGTGTAGCGAGGCGGAAAGAGACGGAGAAGACAAATGGTGGAGCAGGAGGAGGAGGCGGAGAAGGGCAAATATTCCCACGGTTTTGCAAATACGATACTGGGAAGGAGATTTTTTAGGAGATGTCATCAAAGGGAAGCTCCGGAGCTGAAGAAGGCTAGAAAAGGTCAATTTGGGCAATTGATCTCCATGGACACTCCTGATTTCTTTTTCAACATGGGAGACCTTGTCCCAAATTAGTCGCAAGGCTGGGTGGGATGGTTGATGGGAATGTCCTAATTCGCTCACACAAGTAGACCACTCTCCTTACGGAGTAGTCACTCGACGATCATACGTTCTAGCCACCAAAAGCCTGGTTCTTCCCAAATGTCCGATCCCTCGGGGGCCTAATCGTGTTTCGGCGCATTTTGGGGAGAGAAGGTGGGAATCCTCAAGACCGTGGGGACCATCACCCGCGGAAGTCCCTGCTTCTTTTCGAATCAAACGCCCGAGCTTCTTTCTCCCCGTGCGCTCATTGTGCGCATGGTGGTCTGATGCTGGGAATGGCTAACTACGTATGGTCCGGATGGTGTTGGAAACATCGACCAGATCAGCAATTGATCTTAGCAGGCCGTGCAGAAGCTTGCATTAATGACCGATTGGTATGACAATAACCGGTAATCGACTCCCGCACTAAAATCTCATCGCTTCGCTTTTAGTACTAGCCACTCATACAGCCCAATCAGCCATACAGCCAATTTTTTCCAAAATTAGCTAATATACGTCCATTTGATAAGCTAGTAAGATTTTATCTAAATTTTATTATTCATTCAATTTAATAAGACTTAAAATTAAAATAATAAAGATTGAAATTGAAATTGAAATATAAAAGAAACAATTAAATATGTAATTAAATTTTGACAAAATTGGAAAAATAAAAGAACCAATTACGTATATAATCAAAATTTGACAAAATTTGAAAAATAATTATAAAATCGGCTAAGATTAATAGATAAAGGATTTAAGAAATAGAAAAACTCAAAAATAAGTTTAAAAGCTTATATATAAAGATTCAACTATAGCAAGAAAGTGCTTGGCAGAAAACTAATAGATTTCGAAACAGTTGGCTGTTGGCTCATTGGGCTAGTACTAAAAGGGAAGCGATGAGATTTTAGTGCGGAGTACACTTATGAAACGCTCCCAACATCCTGTGTATTTCTTTCCACTGTTCCAGACCTGGGCTCGCCCATTCTCGCTACAACGTCCACTTGATCACGATCTACCTAATCGATCATATCAGACCTTTAAAGCAAACTGTCTCAGATATTCGTAATCCTCGATGTTGGCGTCAACAGCGGCTCTAATTACTTTTTGCCCCTTCACGCCAAACTTCTCAACCCATTCAGCGTCTTCTTCCTGTTCGGTCTTGCCGTTTTTCTTCTTCCCAAGAAATCTGTCAGCTCTATTTCGACGCACCGAATATCTCAAAAAGCGAACGCGTTACTCACGTACAGCCGAGGCTTGAGATCGTTGCTCTGGATGGCGTCCTCATGAAAGCCCTTCCACTTTTCAAATGCCTCTCGGGCTTGTTGGTGATCTTCCTCGGAATCCCATTTGAGCATTCTTTCGTCATATTCAAGGCCCACGCTTTTGCAGAACGCCTCAATGATCCCAGCTGGGTTGTCCAGTAGGTCATCGGCATCGACAACGCAAATGTCAACTTTACCCGAACGTTCGTTTGAATTATCGTGCCCTTTAGTACCACATCCCTTGCTACAATGTCCGTTCATCATACCGGGTCCATTCGCACCATCTCCGTTGCTCAGATGTCCAGCGGTCGTACCGTACCAATTCGTGCCATCTCCTTCGCCGGAGTTCCCATTTGTTATAGCATTTCCGTTTGTTCCATTCCTGTTGGTAATGCGGTTTGCTTCGCCAGCCCCTATTCGATGTGTAGACCGCAAGTAATCGAAAACCCGGCGAAGCTCGTCGTAGCCGGCTTCGGAAGGCATGAAACCGTAGAATCCGGTGTCTTCATCAAGTGGTGGAACGGTGCAACGATAGTACGAGGGAATGCTGCGTCGCGGATGGCGAATCAAAAACGTGAAGTGGAATTGATCCAGATGCGCGTTTGGGAGAACCGTGGGATTTTCAGGCTCCACATCAGTGTGGTATGGATAAGGAGCACTCGCGTTGCCTTCTACACCGATTTTCTGCTGCTCAGGGGTCCCAACGCCTCGTTCCTTTCTGGCGCAGGTTGGCGCGATAGAAGCCGGATTACCATTGGGTGGACATAAATAGTAAGTAATGTCCTTGATGAAAAGGCGCTTGCCCTGTATGAGGGTAAGTACGCCACGGAAGGAAGGGCTCTTGTCACTCAAAAATACACTGGTATCAAGATACATTCGCGTGAAGACAGCAAGTAGAATCAAATGAAGCGAAAATTCTCGGTTCGAGTCGTGTCAACAAACAGAAGACACAGAGAGAGGCAAACCAGTTTCGATGTGTCGAACAGGTGTCGGTGCCTCATACTGAACGAAGGAGGAATTTGAACAGATGTCGTGTCATGCGAAGTGTGCAGAATGCTACGTCGGACCAAGGATTGCGTAAAAGGGGCGAAGAGGTGAAACGCCGCATCAACTTGCACCGCTTTGCAACGAAGAAGGGGTTCGTGGAGGAAAGGGTGCACTGGGAGGGATGATTCGGACCTCGGCGCCTTCTTTCTCAATCCTGTCCAGTATGGTCCGGTACGTAGATTCGCTGAAACCACTTCGGAATCTCGCCCTTTCGTCATCTTCGAATCTGGAGCTCAGTCTTTCGGGCCCGTAGTAGAATGCGTCGCCAAATGGTTCGTGGATACAATGAAGATCCGGGCGAGTCATGAAGACCTAGCGGTTTGCTCAGCTGCAGAAAAAGATATGTTGATGCTTGAGGAAGATTACTCGTTCAAACGCTGTGGAGCATGCCCTTGGATGGGTAGCTACAAAGATGGGTTTATTGGACATCTTTGTGATGGGGACTACTAATAGAAATCAACAATGATTGAGATGATGCAGTATTACTTAAGTGTCGAGTGGCTAAGTCTTTTGTGAGACTTTTCTTACTACTGAACACTGTCACAACCCGTTGACGCGTGCAGGAGGTTGTAATGAGGAGAAAGCCTGGCGGAAAAGATCGAATACTTATACGTGTACCTTGCCTTGAAACTGTTGAATGAGATCGTGATGATTGGGACAAAGATTTCCAATCGGAACAGAGAGAAGGGGAACGAGGAAAGTTTAAATAAGCCTAGTGCTCGAGGGGCAAATGGAACGTTCCAGCGCCCTTCTGCCCCCCTCCCCCCACGCCTTCTACATAGCGCCCCCCCTCTCGTTAGCATCACATCTTGTGAACTTGAGTGAGCAGGTTGAAGGATACTTCCCTATCTTAGGTACCGCATTTCCATTCCTTCCAAGAGATGTCAGCACTCGGAACAACCTCGCATTGAAAATCTAGGAGGCATCATTTTTTGTACTCAAAGCACGCGCATATGGAATTGGAGGGTAACTATTTGCGTGGGTCAACTTGTTACCTAGTGGACCACGATGCAACATGTTATATGTTCACGTGTATATATGAAGGATCAAATGAAGTACAGTATTGCTTGTGCTTCTTAGAATCATACACACTCCATGCTGGGTCGGTACCCATCCAGATATACGATCTACCTACGTACCTAAGGTAGGAAGGTGTTCTTATCAGATGTTCCCCGTATAGCCAACATTTGGGAGCCTCGGCCGAGGGGCCCAAAGCCAAGGCCCATAGATGGCGGATCGAGCCCGCTTTAAGCCTTCAGCCTTCAGGGTCCACTCCAGCGCCTGCAATCACGCTCTCATCATGCATCCAAGCTCGGGTGGTGCCACGTCGGCGACGAAAAAACCGAAAAACTGGGAAACGGCAGAGCTAGTATTACCTACCTCTTACGCGCCTCCATTGCATTCGCAGACTTGCAGAGTTTCATTGTAATTACTGTTGCAGCAAGGTACTGAACTCTTTTGCACTGAAAATTCCATCACCAAACTCTCCCTGCCAACTACCCAACCCATATCGGGTCAACAGCCAAGCCAGTTTGGTGGCCTCGTACGCGAACAGTGAAGGACTGTTCCATTGGGCTTGAAGGCAATCTAGCAGGCTGTTACGGATCGAAACACATGTCCCAGCCATTCTGCCCTACCGCTCTCCAGTCCCAAAAGCTGCAGCCTGAAGGCCTCCCCGTCCCACTCGGATTCTCGCCGAAGCACAACAAGCCCATCCTGACCTTCGGAGCCGTATCTTGTTAGAGCCGTATCTTGTTAAAATTCTCGACCATGGACAAAATCGTTCAGCCACCCCACCCTTTCTACCCTCTCGAAGCAAACATTGTGGGCTGGCTCGCCAACGAGTGGTCTGTCCTTACACTCCTCGGATTGTTCGCTGGAGGATGGGTGGTGATTCTGGGTGCAACGTTGGCGCTGGTACGGAATCACAATCCACACTTGTTAGGGCAGGAGAAGGCAACCATCCTGTGGTTTGTTTTGAGTGAGATCGATCCGATCGAATGTTGAGCGAAGAGTTGCTAAACTGTCTGGCTTGCAGCTGGAACAATACACCTCTTTTTCGAAGGTAAGGCATTCCATTCGGATGGCATGCTCGAATGATACGGTTGACATTTGCGCCTAGGGTACTTTGCCTACAACTATGCCAACATGGCCGGCAAGCAAGACTTTTTTGGGCAACTGTGGAAGGAGTATTCCTTCTCGGACTCCAGATACTTGACATCTGATCCCTTTGTCCTCTGCATGGAAACTGTCACAGCCGTACGTCCGCTGTTCAGACGTACCCTCCAGACTTCGGATATAGATTGCTAACGTAATGCTTCGACAGTTCTGCTGGGGCCCTCTCTCATTCGTGGTTGCCCTCATGGTCACTTTCGAGCATCCCCTCCGTCACCCTCTTCAAGCATTGGTCTCGCTAGGGCAAATCTACGGCGATGTGCTCTACTACGCAACAAGTATGTTCGATCATTACCACAAGGGTATCACATATTGCAGGCCAGAAGCGTACTACTTTTGGGGTTACTATTTCTTCATGAACTTCATCTGGATCGTCATCCCAGGTAGTGAGTCACAATCCGGGAGAAATTCTTTTATGGTTGAACCAGTAGCTAAACATGTATCAACAGTACTTCTCTACAGTAGCATCTCGCAGACGGCCGACGCGTTTCGCTTCATGGCCAGAAACACCAAAGCCGACGGGCATGTCAAAAAATCGAATTGATCTTCTCCTACACCTATTAAGCATTCGGCAAAGTCGATTCCTAAGGACCTTATGCACCCTTGTATCTGCCGTCTCAACATTATGGTTTACATAGCAGGGCGTGCCAGCGGGCAGTGATGCTTATTGGTGACAATGGAATGGGAGAGTTTTCATGATGAAATGAATCAGTATTTACCACGCAGAGTACAAAATCGCAAGCATAGCTCCCTGTCGTGCCTGTGAATGTGTGCCTAAATTAGAAAATAGCTTCCGGTAGAAGTTCGGAAAAACTAAGTAAACAGACCAAGTTTCTCTCTCAAGCACCCGGAAACATACCTATCCTGAGCTCCTCGCACCACATAGGAGATCGTATCACATCTGCTTGGGCCAGAGCAGGCACTACCTACACGGTATGACTACGCAATTTTTTGCCATTTGATCGTTAATTTCCCACTGAAAGAGCGCGAGTCTTCCGCCGTCGCTCCATTGCCAGGAAGACCTGGATCGGATTCGACCTGCAACAAGCGGAACCACCAGCCTGAGTATCCCGACCTTTGAGGCAAACGAAAACAACCATTGCCGCTCATCAGCCCGACTTGACACCTTTTCATGGATGCCGCCGTTCGTAAACCCTGATGAGGCTGGACAGTCGTCAGTGAAACACTCCATTGCAATAGCACATCCCCTAATTCATATTTTACAACTCCCGAAACCAACCCAGTACATTCCATGGAGACTGTCGGCTTACCCATCGACAGTTATAGATGTCGTTGCCTTCCACCCCCAGCCGCCCGGCTCGCCGCGACAACAATGCTACGCTGACCAAGACAGTTGACAATGGTAGTCCGTTGGGAGTCTACGATGCAAATTCGGTCCGAGACCGTGTTCGCCAATGGCAGGCACAGGGTGGAGGAGTCGTCACCGCAGATGATGTGGGGGCTGAGACAGAGAATGTGCAAGGAAATCCTTCAAAGATCGAGACCGACGAGAAGAGTAAGAAATTGCGAACACCCTCGCGGAGCCACAGAAGCAAGGACAAAGATCCTATCACGCCAAAACAAATTGACCCAAGCTCTTCTAAGACGGAGAAAAGGCGATATGGTCACTCAAGATACGGTAGCACTCCCGCAAAGCGAGTGATCAGTGATGGACATTGGCGGAAGAAGAGAAGTCCTCCGGAAAGCGTTGCATCTTCCAAAGAACTCACGAACGATACAACACCGAGGTGGACCATACTCGACGATAGGATCCGGGCGAAGGCGAAATCAGAGCCTAGAGCCGACAAAAGAGATCGGGAGGTGACGCTATCCGAGAAGGAAAGCGTCAATGGTGACGATGGAATCCGAGTCTATGTCACTCCTCCAGGATCTCGAAGACACTCCGAGCGCCCCAGGAGGCAGCGGAGCACTTGCTCAGATGATGAGGTTGGGAGTGGAAGTGAAATCGGGGTCATAAGATCAAACCCTCCACAAAAGACTGGAAACGCAAGAAAGGGACCAACGCAGGCGAAGCCGCCGCGTGCCGGGTCGTCTGCATCTAGAGCAGAAGATCGACGACGAAGACGTAGCGTGCAATACGGCCGTGATGCCGATGAATCGCAGCATTCCACACATGGACCTTTGTCGGACGGAAAGGGAAGCATGCGATCTCATAAGGGTAACATTTTGAGCCAGGTATTTGGAGATTCACGGAAAATGTTTGCAAAGCATCCCCCTGAGCCCATCGCTACTCCAAGAGTTCCCGGCATCGAAGCATGGCTTAAGGAAACTCCAGATCCCTTTGTGGATATCAACGAAGGACCACTCGAAGAAATACTTCCACTGAAGCCATCGTCGCGTAAGAAGAGCGTCAAGTCTGAACGGGCACGTAGTGAGGACCCTAATCGCATATGGGATGCTCTAGATACCAAAGAAGGCACACGGCGAGCAGTCACTGGTAGTACACGGAGAAGAAGAGTGCCAAGCTCGGCTATCTACGAAGCAAATCCTTTCAATGAGGACTTTGATTCCAACATCGTACTATCCGCGGGCTCGGGCAAGGAGTCTACATCTGCATCGAAACTTGTCGACCTCGTTCAAGAGACTGCCGATCCATCGTCTCCTTCACCCAAGAGAGCTGGAGCGAAGGAAGAATCACCCGAATCGTCATCACCTTCACTCAGGGGAGCTAGAGCTAAGAAAGCCTCATCCTCCCCCAATACTGATCGTCGAAAATCACGCACGCCAGCAGTATCAACATTAGACGAAGATGCTGTTTCACGCCCCTCGTCTAATCTCACAACTTCTTCGATACGAGGGCCAGATGCAGAGAAATCGGTGCGTTCGCCGGGGCTCAACATCAAGCGCCCGTTCCCTTCTACAGGCGTCCATCGTCTCTCTACCATTGCATCAGTTGAAACATTCAATGGCAAATCACGAGAAGCAGCAGTGCCGAACATGTCTGTAGTCTCCAGATGCCCGATGGAATCGAAGGCCCTCGAAGAAAGAGAAGAGGCAAGAGATCACTTCGATCTCGACTCGCTGAAGCGGAAGAACAGTCGTCTCACTAAGCACGCAGACTTGATATCGGTTTTATCACTACCACGGGGTGGTTCCAAGAGCATCCAATCTGCCAGGAGTATCCGCACAAACCGCAGTCGGCTTGCGACAGCAACGATAGGGGACTTGATGCAAGAGTTGGCCACCGATGAAAACAAATACATGCGAGAGCTGCGAACCTTAGTCGACGGAGTGATCCCCGTTCTGTTGACATGCGTGCTTTCAAAATCCGACTCTGCCGTGGCAGTCGGCTTGTTTCGACCCTCAGCAAATGCCCATGCAGACCCTAACTTTACGAGGCCTATCGTGGATATGGGTGTTGCCCTTGAACGGTTAAAGATTTTACATAGAAGGATCCCCCACGAAAGTCCTGCAGCACTACTTACTTGGGCGCATGGAGCACAGAGAGTCTATGCCGAGTACTTGAATGCATGGCGAATGGGGTTCCAAGATGTAGTTGTCAATCTGGCACCGGCCGCAGAGAACGTGTCGACAGCAGCAGCCACATCGCCACGGCCGAAAGACTTAGGAGTGGAAGGAGGCCTGCCGAGGAACGAAAATGGGGATGTGGTTAACGGAGATGGAGAGCGAGTAGACGTTGCTTTCTTACTCAAAAGGCCACTCGTCAGGCTCAAATACCTCGCCAAGACACTCAAAGGCATCAACTTCATAAAGCCGTCTGCCGAAGCAGAGACGCTGTCCTCAAAGTATGAGGGTCTTGTTGAGACTGCTCGACGGCGGTCTGAGGAAGAGAGAGCTAGATTGGAAGACGAAGCAGCAGCCAACATTGATCCCACGCGTGCTCGAGACCCCCGAACGCTCGCACCCTTTTCTGGCGTCGTGATCGATAGAGCCCGACGCGTACGAGCTCGCGACCACTTCAATCTCGCTCTCCAGCATTCGACTGGACAACGCGTGGACTGTCGAGTCGAATTACTGCTCCGCGACGAGGCTTCCGAGGTCGGACATGGTGGAGACCTTCTCATCTGTGAAGTTGACGGTACTGGACGATGGCTCTTGTTTCCTCCAGTCCAACTCGGATTCATTTCAGCGCGCAATGGTGATATCAAAGGAGAAGTTGTGGTCATGCTAAGGGGCATGAGCGGCAGTGGCAGCGAATGGCACGAGCTGTTCTCCCTGGTTTCCGAAGAAGAGGAGGCTGCATTCGAATGGGTTCAGATGCTTGGTTTGAACCCTGTACCTCCAACGATATCCAGGTCTCAAAGTTTCACAAGCCGTCATCATAGAATTAAGTCTGCCTCTGATCGGGCTTCGCTGATGGTCGCTGGCATCCCTCCACCTACGTCGCCGGGAAAAAGCAGGACACCGAGCCCCAGGGAGGTAGAAGTACCGATAGGTGAGCAAGCAAACGACGCATCGAGAATTCGGATCGAAACAAGCACCTCTCCTTCGCCTACATCAAACCAGGCACCACAGAGAGACCCGGTCAGATCACAACAGACAGTCGATAGCTCACCGATCACGCCCTCAAGAAACACAACCAATTATATAGATCAGGTCAATGATCTTCGATCACTTCCAAGCCAGAACAGAGTTCGAGAACCGAGTGTTCGAGAACCGACACGAACGCCACGAAGCTTCAAAGAAGCACTCGGACTGAGTGGTACCAGCACGAGCGTTGGGCTCAAGCGGACTAAAGCCAAGAGACAATCAAGGCACGGTGATAGCTCGCCCTTGAGTCCAAGATCGAAGAGATCCAATTACGACGGTGACTCTCATGCCACATCGCCAGAGGCCAGCGAGATCAAGTCGAGGCCAGCAGGACTACCGACGGCTCCTGATGCATCCACATCTACCGAGTTGAAGGATGATTCTGATAGAAGCGGAGAAGATTCTGGTGCTCACCCAAGGAACGAAGATGCTCGACCACAATATCATAGGTCAAAGTCGTCAGTGCCTTCGATGGATCTTCCCTACATCCCCAAAGCACGCAAGAACAGTCCTCCTACGACGCCGATAATAGCGCCTGAAGAAGAGCCTGTGTGGTCTACCCCGCCACCGTCGCAGCATCCACATTCACCTAAGAAGCTCACCAAGAGGAATCCCAATGCTCTGTCTTCTGTCATCAGAGAGAGTGCACCACATTCCAAGTCTGTCTCACTCAAAGATTCTCAGGAGCCAGGCCTCGAAAAGAAGCAACCAAAGGAGAGACGATCCTCATCTCCTCTCAAACACGAGTATGAGCCCTCCACTGCGTCAGAAAGTGCGTCTGATTCTGATGCTTCGACGGTTGAGCATAACGAAGCTACGTCAGTATCCTACTCGTCAGAAGATGAATCTTTTGAAGACGGAGATGTGCCGACGCCCTTGCTTCCCTTGGCGGAGCTCAAAAAAGTTTCAAAGGCATCTTCCAAGCCATCGCTCTACTCAGTGCCGAATGGCTCCATAAAACCCTCTGACTCGGCATCACAGGCTCCATACAAGACAGTGCCGGCACAGCCAACCAAAACCGCAAAGACTATTGCTTCTATCTATTGCTGGTCAGATTCGGGCTCTTGGCAAAGCCTGCACCCAGACGAATGCAGCATAGTAATTACGCCTGGGTTGATAGAAGCTTTCCAAATGTCCGCGGCTCACTCAAACAGCATACCGCTGTCATTGCCCACCCCTGTCGTCGATGCGGACAATATTTCTGATAATGCGTCCAATCTCACAAGCCAAAATGATAATGTGGGAGGAGAACGGCCTCTCGTCGCACTTGAATTAACACCACTTGTTCCGCTTCGACGCGGCACTGCAATTGACATTTCGATCCGCTCACCACCTACACCGAATTCGCAGATCATCTCCGGTAATAACATCATGTTCCGTTCGAGGAATGCTGAAGAGTGCGAAGCTCTCTACGCCCTGATCAACCATTCTCGTATCCACAATCCCACGTTCATTGCGTTACAGAACGCGCGTGGACCATTTGTATCAGGAAAATCTACAGGGTCTATTGACCGCCGGCCCAGTAGTCGAGCTGCAAGTGCGCGGAACAGCTGGTTTGGAGGCTGGGGTCGTTCTTCTAGCTACCGAGCCAGCAGCGCCCCAACACCTAGCATCGCTCCGAGTGAGAGCAGTATTGGGAGCATGAGCAGCGCATTCTCGGCTCTCAAACGCTTTGGTCGGCCGACTAGTGGTGGCCTGTTCAACATCGCCCGCAGTACAATCACCTCTCGAGAAGGCAGCAGAGCAAACAGTGCCTATACCAGCTCAGACAATTCTAGCGGTAGCGGCACTTCGTCACCTCTACCGCCAGGGATGGCGAATGCTGGGAAGGACGGCACACTTGGATTGAGCAATGCGAAGATCCGGCTCTATATTCGTGAGACTGCTTCTAAATGGCGTGACATGGGCTCTGCTCGTCTCACCATCATGCGAGCTGAGAGAAACAACGTGGGTCCTGACGGTAGACCATCGAGTAGCCCAGGACAACAGATCTTGCATGAGAAGCGTATTGTGGTGAACGGAAAGACCAAGGGGGAAGTTCTGCTCGACGCCCAATTGGGAGAAAGTTGCTTCGAAAGGGTTGCTCGGACTGGAATTGCGATGAGTGTGTGGGAGGACGTGGTGGGGCCTAACGGAGAGGTTGGAACGGTGGGCGCGGTCGGTGGGGTGGCTGGGGGCAGAGCGAAGGTTTACATGATACAGGTAAGAAGAACATGACCGTCTTTGAAAACGCCGACTAGTACTGACACATGTGGTACAGATGAAGAGCGAAGCCGAGACGGCTTACACATTTTCGATTGTGGGCAAGTTGAGATATTGAATGGAGAACCTCGCATCGCACATTTAAAACAGCATGGCGTATTCAGGATGGATAGACATGCTCCAGGGGCTTTGTGATATGGTCAACGGTCTGGAATAATGAGCGGTCTGCTCTGTACACTTTGCACTCCAATGGGGGCTTCTATCACTGTATTTTGACAATTTTTTGTATATTCTCTGGATCAACCACATACATAGATTGATGGTCCACACGCAACATAAGGAGATATGGGAGTGATGGGAGCATGAACACCATTGCTGTCGTTGCGACTCAGAGCATCTCCATTGTATGGTGTGCTGATTCTTGATTTTGCAGTGTAAACAAACACCCGAGATAAGAGATACCCAACTTCGAACTCATCCCGGCTTCCGACGCTACCTTCATCTCCTCACTCCTCCGCACAATGCATTTTCAGGATCGAGCCCTAGAGCCTTCACCTTCCTCTGTAGCGACACTCAATCGAGCGCACACCGCTATTGCGATCCCCTTTGACAACAGAAAGAAACCTCAATCACCTCCCTGGAATACCCCATCACAATGGCCCTCCCAGCGGTTCTGGATACCATGCTTGCAGCCCAACTCATCCAAGTACCCACTCCATCCTCTCACCCCCAATCCCCTGTTTCGACCAAGGCAACTGACCCGAGGCAGTTCGAAGCCCCCTACAACATTCGCCAGATCTAGACTCCCCGCAACCTAGGCCAACATGACCTCCTGCTGAAAGTGTCAGTCGCCTCCTACTGCCACACGGATGGTATGGTCAGCGCAGGGTTAATGGGGACGCCGCTCCCGTGTATCCCTTCGCATGAAGGAACAGGCACCGTGGTCTGTGCTGGGGATGCCGTTAGTGGCTTCAAGAAGGGGGATAGAGTCCTTGCCAGCCTGCCGCGGGAACGCTGTGGGCATTGCCCTGACTGCCCGGGACCCGAGGAAAATCGGCATTACTGTCCGAATGTCAAAGGCTACATCGGGGTGACGCTGGACGGTGCGTTCGCGGAATACATGATCGTGGACTCGCGGGAGAGCTGTGTGGTGCCCGCCAAAGTTTCCTTTGAGACGGCGGCCCCGTTGGCCTGCGCGGGGTGTACTATCTTCAGAGGCATTCTACAGTTCGAATTGAAAAAGGGAGAGACGGTGGGATTGTAGGTGCAGGCGGTGGGCTGGGGCATCTTGGCGTGCTATTTGCGAAGGATTTGGGGCTGGTGGTTGTGGGTATTGATGCTAGGGAGGAGGGTCTGTGTCAGCTGTCATTGCCCCTATTTTCCCTTGTCAGCCCGTTTTTCCCATTTTGCTTTCTCCAGGGTTATTTGGACCCTTAATCATACCACCAAAACACCATCATCACACCACCTATTCTCCACTTTATCAGGCGAAGCAATTGGTATGAAACAGGGCTAGGAACACTCATTTGCCCCTATGTAGGGCCTCATCATGATGTATATTACGGTACTGTGCACCATTATTTATCAATCAGACGATTTAGCCCTGAGTGCATCTGACAGTTATGAGCCCGGGAATTCCAACACCAATATGACTTCCGAAAAAACGTTAGCCTACTGCTAAAGTTCTGCGTTCGAATCTATACAAAGTACAATTATTACGGTTTGCGATCATCAGCATTTACGATCAAAACAACTACGTAATTTACGACTTTATCCAGCCTCGAATTGCTTCTCTCGCCTGGGGGGGTATGTCAGCTGTAACTATAAGCCCAAATACAGAACTCTAAGTGCGTGCGCATTTTTAGTGGATTTGTGGTGCAAATTACATCCAACAGTCTGGCTCTGACGAGGGAGTGTGGGGCTGATGTTGTTGTTGGTGCTAGGGCGGGGAAGGAAAGGTCGCGAAAGAGGTACAGAGGGTTACAGGACGTAGGGGGGTGGATGCTGCAGTCGTTGTTAGTGATGCAGTAAGTGCGAGTGGGTTGGCATGTGCGGTCACGAGGATGCATGGGACTATGGTGCAGATTGCGCAGGTGAGGTTCCACTATTGTCCTCCCTAGTACTGGGTGCTGTTGCTATTGCTGACGATTATTTCCATATATAGCCGCCCGAGATCACAATTCCGTATACTAAGCTCAATTTTCGCGATATCAGAGTCAAGGGCTCCCTCATTTGTACACGGAGTGAGGCTCAGCGTATGCTGCAGATTGTGGCTGAGCATCGCATCAGCGTCAGGACAAACCCGTTCTTTGGGCTGAATGAGATTCATAAGCTCCTTGAACTGGTGCATAGTGGCAAGATGGCTGGGAAGGGTGTAGTCATTGTCGATGAGGAAGAGGGGAGGAGGGTAAGGGAAGGGAAATTCCCATACGGATGAGATAGGCTGCATTTATCATATTTCACAACATCTCAGTAAGCGACTCAGATGAGTGCAAGGGACTTCACGTCGCTATCTACACTTTTCGAAAAGGATGGACAAGGTTTCGAAATATTTTGCAGTGTCTCCTCTGTTCAGATAAAGAGCTTGTATTGCTACACGTCGGTCTCCTCTTAAGGGTCTACGGTCGTACCCGTTCGAACTTCTGGTTCTATCACGGATATGCCTTCAATATCCCCGGCGGTCTGCACTAGAAGACTTCCGCAGCTACTCAAGACCAGTGGACGTGGAAATGACGACAGGAAACATGGTACACGTCTGTTCTCGAAGCATAGCGAATCAGCCATATGGTCGACTCTCCTACCATATGATGTAGTCGCCCACTGCGTGTCGGTATCCTCACACAAGAGATGTCGAAAGTGGGCAAGGAATGTCGTGAACTCTGTACTAATGCAGAATTTGACTTCTAATTCAAGCGCGATCAAGAACAACTCGCTCAGGCAAGCCGCCAACACATCGTGGAGTTTGATACATCCCAGACCACTGTGATTGAGGCTCAGGACAGTCGACCCCCGGAATCCTGTCAGACTGACTCAGTACCAGACGAAGGACTACAGAAGTCATCGTACTCCCAGCTTACTGGAAGTACCTGCGGCAGCGCGAATCGTTGGTACACCTAAGCGATCAAGACTCTGAGATTGCCATTTCCTTACTCCGATGCCAACCCTGGTCTTCTACAAGATCACCCAACTGAGCGTTCACGCCCGTCCGATTCTCTTACTGGGCCCGAGAGGCGTCCCTTACATGACCAAACCAGGCCACCACTTTCTTCAGAGACAACTAAAATCTTTGCCAATGGCCGCCTCCGCAATTCCTGAGCATCAAGCTCGATGCTTTTCAGAAGTACCATACAAGAGCGTCGTCTGCACAACATCAAGGAATCTCAATTTCAAAGTCTCATGCAAAACGACTCTGCCTCATCATATTCTTGGACCCTGAATGTTTCTACCACGTGGTTCTCACGAGTATATCGCGTCTGTCTCATGTTATATCGTCCCTTCTGTTTCTTCCTCTCCACACTTAGGCATCAGTCTCGTGATCTTGCCACCTGTAATCTGAGGCGGGAATGGATACCCTCGCCTAGTCGTTTTACATCGCATCCAGTTTGATCATGGCTCTATTCATTGGCAGCTTTTACTGACGCTGCCGTTGCTGTGCGGCCCATTATTGTCATCTGAAACCTGCAGATGGGTCTTAAGAAGGAGAAGAAGCTTGCCCCATGTGGTGTCTTGGGCTTCTGCATTTCCTCGTGTGTCTGCGCGTGCATCAAGACGACCAAGCTTGACCGCGAGAGCGGACTTTGCGTGGAAAACGGTGCCACCTGCGATCTGGATTGTCTTCGAGATAGATGTCGTGAGTATCGCAGGCCCGATCCCAACTCTACGACAGCTCTAGCTGATCATCTTCAGCCGCCCCAGTTGCGCAAGTGTAAGCAAAGGAAGCCATAGCTACAACAACAGTAATCCCCGCCAGCACCCAGGCCTTGTTCTCAATATATCCGCTGCCGTGAACGAATCAAGACCGAGGGCCTAATGAGAGCTGGCTGCAATTAGCCGATGGAGATGATAGACAAGCCTTGAGGATCGACAAAAGAATTAGGAATGGCAAGCAGAGCTTTGAGATGCATGCCAGTCCCAGTCCAAGGTCAAGAAGCTTGGAGGCTGACGAAGGAGTGCCGCCGGACGCATTTCTGGGCAGTGCAGTCTGAGGAGGTACTTCTGGGGTGATCTTTCTTGATAAACGAACATGAGGACAGCGTTAAGCCATCTGTAATATATTTGATTGGATACCCCTACCCTCTTATGACCATTGCTTCACCATCCCCTCTGTATCCTCCCCCTCCACACAATCTACCCCGTCCCTCACGACCCCGCGCACCGCCTCTTCCACCGTTTCCTCACCCTCTAACAAATCTATCCAACAACTCCCCATCTCCTCCACCAGAAGCTGCTCGATCACCCTCGCCACAGCCCCCCTACTAACCTTCCCTCTTGCCCTCGTCTTGCCCAAACTCACCTTTCCCCCCGCAGGCTCATCACTCAAACTTCCTGGCCTCAAACAAACGCCCGCAAATCCATGTTTCCGTCCCGCGGCAGTCAAACACTCATCTGCCGCCACCTTGGCCTGATAATAGTTCTTCAGAACCCCTTCGTTCGTTTGCATCGTAGCATGCCACTCTTCCTCGCTCCACCACGGTGCCTTCCTCCGCCTCGATCCGACATAGCTGACCAGCACAAAAGTCTTCACACTGTCCGTAGCAGCGGCAGCTTTTATAAAAGCGATGCATGCATCGCGATCGATGGCAAATGTTCTTTCCGCTCCCCCTCTTCCTCCCGCGCCGGCGGACCAGACGATATGAGAGGGGTTTGCTTCGGTGATGATGGATTGCGCCTGGGCTTGTGTTTTCACTTCGTCGAGACTGCGAACCAGCACGTCTAGTGTCCCGGGCTTCGAAGCGCCAAGAGCGATGATCGTTTCTCGCTGGGTGGGGGAGCGGATCAGGGAGGTTACAGGCCAGGAGCGGGAGAGCAGGGGTGGGGTAAGGAGTTGGGAGATCTTCCCGTGGCCGCCTATAAGGAGGACGCGGGGGGTGGACATTGTGCTGGTATCGTCGCGGAGAGGGTGTTTGGGAAGGGGCGTTCACGGGTGCCAGGGTGCTGAGGGATTTAAGTCGCGAATTGAGGACACCGGCAGGTTGCGGAGTGCGGAAGTGCCAGTTTTATAGCCCGCTGCGGACATAGGGGAGTGGGGGGACTGTCTTGGTGCCCGGGAAGGGTCTTGCTTGGGTCTTGGGGATGGAGCACATAAGTCGATATTTTGCGACTGCTTGCGGTTCCCTATAGATCGCTGTGTACCGATACACCTGCACTATGTGGATTCCTAGCCAGTGCTAGCCTAGGGCAGACCTCAGGCCTGACACGCCTTCCTCAATAGGTATCAACCTTCGAGTACCACCCCAAGTCTCTGGACTGCCACCGAGCTTCCTGAGACACATACCTGGATGTTATGCAACCCGCTGCCCATGAGCGCCTCTGCTAAATTGTGCAAGCAACATTCCTAATTCAGACGTCTGAACCTACCCTGGCTTATCGTTGCGCCCATTCCACAACCTCCAGAGCACACATGACCAGCAAGAGCGTCGAAGGCAAGATCCACACGACGTAGCTTTGGAACAAAAGTCTCGACATGGCGCCCATGTAGACATTGTTGATCTGGCAAATCTGTGCCAGCTGTAGGGCGCTCGGAGCTCCCGTTATCAAGAAGCAAACGATCACAAATATTGGGTCATCCAGGATACTCACTGGCACATACTTGGCAGTGAGAGCCAAAAGGGGAGCCATAATAATGACCGGCAATAGCATCCGGCTAACGATGGAAGCAATAAGCAGCTTCGTCTCTTCTTTCTCGTCCTCCTTGGTTGTAGTATCGTCAGTTAATGTATTCCGGGCCAGATTTCCTCCCAGAACCACAAGGATCAGTGGGACAGCCACTCCGCCGCTCTGACGAATAGCACTGGTCACAGAGTTTTTGAAAAAGGTCCCGTCAGCAAAGAAGAACCTCTGCAATTCGGGTATTGAAGCAACCACAATTGCTGCCAACATAGCCCACAGGGGCGGATTCATGAACGACCAGAGCCCAAGCAAAAATCTCCAGATCGCAGTGAAGACGACTTCCAGTCCTCTTTGCACAGGACTCGGTAGGCTTCCGAAAACAGAACGCCAGACATCAACAACAGCTTGCGAGGTAGAACGAAGGGCATGGTTCGTAGCCCTATTAGCTTCATTCATAGCAATTCTGCATCGTATGGGTATTCCCCTGATGCCCCAGGGAACATCTTCATCGATTGGATCGGGAGGTGGAGGCCTAGACGGAAATGAGGTGGTGTGGCCAGATGGCTTGACATTTCCGTTCACAGGGGTAGGTAGAAGACCTGGTGGTAGTCTGGAGTTGTTCACACTGTCGATCGACGATCTCCTAGACGAAAGCCAGGAAGCATTGTGCCGATGTGTCACTGGAGTCTGATCTCCAGAATGGAACCCAGGCTCTACCTGAGAGATACTTCCACTGCCGTGGCCACCCTTGCCGGTTGCCACTTTCGTAGCATCGGATCCGCTGAGGTCGGGCTCATCCCCCTCTGTGTGATCCGAGCCCTCGATCAGCCCGTCACGCTCTTCACTTGTCCCAGCCTCCCCGTTCTCAGCGCGTGAGTTGGTGTTCTCGGCAGTGTCTGCGAACTTGTCGGGTGGAGCAAGCAGAACATTGTATCCCCAGCTCCATCGAACTAGCTGCCCGAGCTGCTGAAAGATCAGTAGGTAAAGGATACCTCGGGCAGCAACCTCGTCGTCATTGTCTCCCGGCCTTTTGTCCCAGTGTAGTCCTTTGATGGTTTGCGAAAGAGACAAGACCAAAGAAATAGGGAGGGAGTTCGAGTTGCCAAACACCTGCAATGAGATTAGCCCTACGTCCTCTCGGCCCTGGTGTTGATCATAAAGGGGGCGTACCCCCATAGCAATCACGAAATTGCGTGGTCTCTTGGGGAAACCAAATGCTGCAGCAATGGCAATGGAGCATGCATATGACACAAGGGTCTGAACGATGAAGATGGCGGGTATAATGGCCAGATCGGCCAATTTATCAGCGCTCAGTTGAGATGCGAGTTTGGTGAAGACTGGTTGATGGTCAGTCGTTGTATCTTATCTCGAAAGGATCAAGCATACTGAGGCATGGCGTAAAGAGGGCCACGTTAAGATTGGCAGTGAACTTTTGCATCTCGGCGGTAAACATGCCCTGCCGGGCGACGATGTAGCCCGGCAGACTGACGCACACGACCTCGAGAACGGCCTCAAAGACCAATAAGGTCAGACGTGGCAGTGCAGGATGTGAGGAGTGCGGAGGCAGCGGATTCTTCATGAATGATGCCATTTGGGCTTGTCCGGAAGCCGACTGATACGACAAGCCGGAGGCCCTGGAGGAGTCGTGGTTGGAGAAATCCATTGGGCGGTTGGCCCGTTGAATGGACTCAGTATGAGAGAACCACGGCATGGGGAGAAAAGGAGTGAATTGGTTTGGTTATAGCCTGCGGGCCACGAAGACTATCTTTGGAGAGCGAAAAGGGTGGTAGAATATGAAGCGGCTGGGTGGCTGAAGGTTCACGTCCACGTCCACGTCAGTGGGTCAATGGCGGGACTGGTGCATGGGCATAGTGGGTGGTCCGGTTGTGGACTGCGTGAAGTGAGTGAAGGGGAAATTTTGACGATTGTAGATGTCGACAGGGTTGAGTAATTATTGTGATGGACGAGGTAGAGCAAGGTATTTATCATACTGGACCCAAGTTAATTAGTGTAACCGGCGAGGCCTCAGCCACACACGCCACACTTCGATGCTTAGGTACCTCATACTCCATTCCTTACTTAGGCTAGTTTTTCGGGACCGGCCACCCTAGGCGATATATGGTGCTAGGGTGGCCAGTCCCGAAAAACCAGCCTAAGAACGGTACGATCAACATCATCAATATCATCATCCTCCATCGCCCTTCAGGATGCCATGCCTTATCATCCACCTCCTCTTCTCCCCCTATTATGTGTCCAACTACGCCTAACCTCCCCTCATATTGTACTCCTTGGGATCCTATGATTTGCAAGCCCAGTGCTCAACCGCAGATATCACTTACAAGCCGTTTCTTCTACCTTCTTTTGAGTTACAGAACGCTCATCAAACTCCGCATGATATGAGATTCCACCGCGCCGTGAAGCATTAACACGCGCAGCACCGCTCCCTATCACGCTATTCTCCCGATCCCACCCTCCAAACCCTTTCAACCCCTCCTTTCGCAGCAATGAGCTCGCCCGCGGACGCGCCCTTATCCGGCGAGTCCGCCCCACTCCCACCCTCAGAGCAGCCTCCACCCGACACCGTCCAAACACAGGATTTCGCTGCCCAGACCTCTCCAAGAGCGCAGCCTGTGAAGCCCCCTTCTTTGCGCGGCCAAAGTGAATCCCAGCCAGCGGCGAACATGACGGCTTCCTCGACTCCTCTCGGCAATGTCAACGCTGCTCGTCGGCCCCTTCTTCCACAAGCGCCTGCGTCAAGTTCACGCGGTAGTCAATTGAATCAGGACATGCAAGCCAAGATGAAAGCCTTTCACTTGTCAAGACAGGGCACACCTCCTGTCTCGAGTCTACGAATGCCGCAGAATGCGGGGGTCCGCTCGATCTCTGGGCAGGGGCCGCAATCACCCTCGTCAGCTGGCCCGATCCCCAATGGTGCCGTCGCCAGCAGTCTGGCCCCATTGGCCGGGACCAATCCGGTAGGACCGCTAGCAGGCGTACCTGGAGGCTTCAGACTAAATCCTGGAGGTCGACCGTCGCCGCCCAACTTCAATTCGGCTCCAGCAGTGCCGAGCGTAACGCCCAATCCGAAGATGGGCTTAGCAGCCAAAAGAGGGCTGAAGGGGGCCATGAAGCTCTCGGACGCTACCGGCCCTCTACCGCCATCCGAGGGAGAGAAGACTGCAGCCGATGGATCAAACGGATCATTGGCGCAGACAACCAAGCCAAAGCCAGACTCTCTTTTCAACAAGTACTCGGAGTACGTAGATGCCAAAACAGGTACTCTGAAGTTCAAGGGAAAAGCAACAATACATGGCAAAGGCATCGATTTTTCGAGTGGCACTAGTTTCAACATATCGCTGGATGAGGTTGATACGTTGGACGAGCTAGGCAAGGGGAATTACGGGACCGTGTACAAAGTTCGACATAGTCGCCCCCAGCTCCGCAAACCTGGCCAAGGCCTGGCCGGCAATAAGGCACCCCCTTCGATAGCGGCAGGTGGCCAACTTGAAGACAGCACACCGAAGTCTTCTGAAACGTCTTCGCCAACCTCTGCCGGGGGTGGAAGTACGACCGGAGTGGTAATGGCCATGAAGGAGATTCGACTGGAGCTGGACGAGGCGAAGTTTGCCGCCATCATCATGGAGTTAGACATCCTTCACCGCTGCACATCACCTTTCATCGTTGACTTCTATGGGGCTTTCTTCCAGGAGGGCGCCGTATACATATGTATGGAGTTCATGGACGGTGGTTCAATCGACAAACTGTATGGAGATGGTGTACCTGAGGGCGTGTTACGAAAGATTACGCTAGCTACTGTGATGGGTCTGAAATCACTGAAAGACGACCACAACATAATACACAGGGATGTGAAGCCTACGAATATCTTGATCAATACCAGGGGTCAGATAAAGATATGCGACTTCGGGGTCAGTGGCAATCTGGTGGCTAGTATCGCGAAAACGAACATCGGCTGCCAGAGCTACATGGCTCCGGAACGGATTTCGGGTGGGGGCGTTGCGCAGGCTGGCGCAAATCCTGGTGGAGGCACTTACAGCGTCCAGAGCGATGTTTGGAGTTTGGGACTGACAATAATTGAGTGCGCATTGGGGCAATATCCTTACCCACCAGAAACGTATGATAATATTTTCAGCCAGTTGAGTGTATGCATCCACGCCATCCCTGCGAGTTCTTGAGCTGACAAGATTAGGCAATTGTCGATGGCGAACCGCCTGATCTCCCGGCTGAGAAATTCTCTGAAGCTGCCAGAGACTTTGTCAGAGGTGCTCTGAACAAAATCCCCAAACTCCGACCAACTTATGCTATGCTCCTCAGGCATCCTTGGTTACAGCCACTTCTCAAGCCACCAACAATCACCGAGGAAGATGAAGAAGGTACTGAGGATGCTCCCGAGCACGAGACTAGTGCTCCAGGTGTCATCGACAAGGAAGTCTCGCAGTGGGTCACAGGGGCAATTGAATGGAAACGAAACGGGACGATGGCAAACAAATCCAAGCCGGCCCTTCACGCTGCGCCTCTCGATGCTGTCAACAGCCCGACGACTGAAACTCCTGAGTCCTGAATTTGTATCATCGAAATGAACAATTCATTTTCCCATGGTGGTCATGGGCTAAGTCCACCTGCCAAGGTCCTGCTGGTGTAGATTCCTATTTTCATTGATAGTGGATAGTGGCGCATGCGCTACGTTTTCAATGAAGGCTACAACATACCGCCCCGAGAAAAGAAGCGTACTGGGCTTCCGCCTTCTCTTCCAGCATACTCGTTGGGCTTTATGCCCTGTTTCATTTCAGACCTGCGTTCGATGCGAATTCGACCCCTCTTCAAAAGCTAGAAGATGGTCGAGAGTATTGCGTACCGCGAATATGCTCCGGGCCATATGGAGGGCGCCATGAGCAGTGGGTCGAATGTAGAGCTGGAATCTCCGCTTCTCTTCCAGTCTGTCTGAAACACTGCATAGCTAGAGGGTGACCGACCCCTTCGGGCCACATTTAATCTCTTCTGAGCAGATCAGCCTCGGGCTAGAAGATGTGGGGGTTGTATTTCCTCAATGCTGTCGATGAGTCTGCTCCGTTTTGTGCAAATTGACGGTCTTGATCAAAAGCCACTTCAATAACGATTGCGGCAATGCGGACGATGAGCAGCCACTCTGGGGGGGTGCCAGCTGTCTTACCTCTCACCCTATGTTGTTTGATCACTTCTGCAGCCTTGATTCGGCTGATCTTTCCCTCCATACTCATAGTCGTTCCAAATTGCATGAAAGAGACAGACGAGCCAAGGTTATCTCAACCTCGCCCCTATCCCTTAAGCCTGAGCCCAGGCAGTGTACGCCTGCGATTATTGGGTCACGAAATGGCAATGCCTGTAGATTGCCACGTACGGTAGCCAGTAGAAACTGAAAACTTGCTTGAGCATAAGCCCGTTTCTATGAGTGTAGCTTGAAACCATGGCCCAGCCTGACACAGGCTATCGAATCGAGCCCGACCTCGGACGAATGCGGTACTAGTGGTTTGATGGCCACATGGTACTTTGTATCTACTGCCCATCCCGACACCCTTTTCCGTTCTGTCCTTCTTTTCACCTTTGTTACACTGCATTTCATGGATGTGGGAGGAAGTCCCGTCCAACTTTGTCAGGCTACCCGTAGAGGTCACTGCTAGCATTTGGTCATTCCGCCCTTCTCTGCTGCTGTCATGGCTTCCACCAAGCAAAAGAACGGGTTCCTAGGTTCTGTACCACATTGGGTCCACCGTCTGGTATCGTCCCCAGTTTTGTCGATGGTTACTCGCAAGCCTACTTGATTGCTAGCGCTGCTTGTTGCAAGGAGAATATGTCCGAACCGTTTCATACTTGAGGCTAGTCTTGGATACGCAAAGTGTGAGCCTGTCTTGACTGCAGTCAATTGTATCGGATCAGTCCAATTGCTCCCTGCTGCCCTTCCCCAGCCCCAATGATTGATGGCATTCACTAAGTTATCTATGTAGGTTTCATGTCTTTAGGCCCAGAGATAATGAGATCTGGGGGCTTCGGAGGCATATGGCATGTGCCTGCTAGCACGGTGATGCACTTCCTACATGCAAGTCTCTTTCGCCCATACATCAATGACCACTCAACGTTCTCCTACGAATCCGCCTTGCTCGCATATCCTAAAAGTCGTGAACTCTCTGCACATCACGTACTGCCCATTGATTTCCGTCACACGATTCACTATCATGTTACGGTTGCAGCAAATCTTTGCTGCCCTCTGCTCAAGCAGAACATACTATATCACCCTTTCCATGATTAGGTTCAGGGTACTATTTACACCGCCATCACAACAGTCTTTGACCTCCCCCGGTTCGTTTCGGGCGAGATTTTGGTATCGCTGCTGCCAAGGGTTCTGTATAGGTCTCGATGCCGTCGATGTTGTTATCGATGTCATCAAAGCCTGTTCCGACTTAGTGCTGTTATTACTTCCAACGGTCTGTATGTAGCGACAGATGTTGACCAAGTGGAGATAAGCTGTGCCTGCTGTTTGCACGATTGCATCGTCGCAAGTCCAAGCACTATTTCGGGCTTCCAGTGCTGACAGTACTCAAAATGGTGCGTGCATATATATTATCATACACATCGTGACGGGTGGTCAAACAATCGGCATCGAAGACGTAATCTGGGGTGTCAGATGCAACAAGCAAGGGTTTTTATTGCATTCCACCATTTTGGGAATTGGCTCCAGCACCGTCATTTCTAGGCCTTATTAGACCCTGGTTGCTCCTTCATGGCCAACAGCTCCCTAATCTACCATTATTCCAATTCATTTCCCCCTATCTAAGGGCATAACTGCCTCGTGCTCGTGTATTTTAGGGAGCCTTGCTCCATCATCTAGCATCAGACCATTTTCTCCCTGATTGCTTTCTCCTTGGTGGTACAGTGCATCCAACATGGGGTGTCGTGAATGAAGGGTTCTGGGCGCAGATCTGCTTCTACATTCCTCGCACCTCTCTTATCTCCATTCTTACAACCGTCAGCAGCGAGGAAATCAGCAGTAGTATCGTCTGCGGCTGTACGCCGTTCCTGGCCCAATTTGTCTGCCACTCCATATGGAAAATCGCTAAGCTTAGCTACAATTATCCTCCGACCTTATGATTCAGGGCCTAAAGGCAGAGCAAAGCCCGTTCCCGCCTTCAACTTCCGAGGCCAATGCCTCGCATTCTGATATGGATGAGCACTTTGGGAACAACGAGACTGATAAAGCTAATGGCGGCGTGCACACATTGAGGTGGAAGGTGCGGGAAGACGCGGTGTGGGCTGATGGGGGTAGCTTGGGTGAGAAGCAGTCGGGCTGCCCATAGAAGGTGGTGGGCGAAAGGGCATGATGGCTCCTTGAATTTCGAAGAGGGAAGGAGACTCGGAAAATCATGAAAGGGACATTGATGGTTGCTCCACGAATCTTTGTTTGCGGAAGGCATGGAAAAGGGTGTGCTAGCAATTGATAGACCTCTTATTGGATGGCTGAGAATATCTGGGGAATGAATTTGGTGAAAATCCTATGATCGACACGTGACGGGGCATTGCCCCCAAAATACAAGATCAAGAGCTTTCTGGGTAGGGGCTTATGAATTGACAGTGCTTGATAGCATTATAAGTCATATGGATTGGAAAGAATGGCTGCGAATAAGCTGAACTCCCGAGAAAGCAAGATACAGGATTAAACCCATTTCAGTAGGATGCAATTGAAAATCTCGAATAGTAGACCTGATACCTAGTGTCAGCTGTCATTGCCCCTATTTTCCCTTGTCAGCCCGTTTTTCCCATTTTGCTTTCTCTAGGGTTATTTGGACCCTTAATTATACCACCAAAATACCATTATTATACTACCTATTCTCTATTTTATCAGGCGAAGTAATTGGTATAAAACAGGATTAAGAATATTTATTTACCTCTATTTAAGGCTTTATTATTATATATATTAAAATATTATTATTTATTATTTGTTAATTAAATAATTTAATTTTAAATATATTTAATAATTATAAGCTTGGAATATATTATTAATTTTGAAATATTTAAAGAACTTTCTTATTTATTATTAATATTTTTTATTATATTATCCGCGAAATAAATAAGTAAATAAATTATATATAAAAGTTATATATTTAAAGAAGTATATAATATATTTAATACCGAATATAATTATAAAAAGAAAGCAAAGATATATTAAAATAATATTAAATTATATTAAAGGGAATTGCAATTATATATTATTTTTATAAATATAAATCTTAAATTTATATTATTAATATAATTAAAGAGAATTTTAATTAAATTTAATTAAATTTAAGCTTTTTATTTCTATTATCAGTTTTAATATTATTATAAATAAGTAGAATTAATTAATAAAAAGATTTTTTAAATTTAATAATATTTATTAAACAAAGCTTATAAAGAGTTGCGTAAAGATATTTATTAAAATATATTTTAAAATTAAAAATTTTATAATATAATTCATAAAATTAAATTATATTTAAATATAAGTTAATATTTATTATAATTAATATATAAAACTAATCGAAATTTATAAAAAAAATTAAAATTTGTTAAATTTTTAATATATACGAGATAAATTAAAATACAAAAATAAATTAAAACCTTTATTAAATAGCCCTTATATATATAATATATTAAAATATATATAAGTTTTGAAAATATTTAAATTATAAATTTATATATAAATTCTAATAAAGTATTCGCAGAAATTGAAATCCGCGTTCCTAATAATATAAATAGGCTTATTATTAAGGATTTATATATTCTTTTTAACAACTTACTTTATTACCTTAATTCGAAGAGGGATATAACTTATTATTTATTTTATTATTATAATTAAAAAGTATCAAATATTAAATATTTTAATTTTTAAAAAATTTTTATATATTAAAATTTAAGTAAAATTAAATATTATAATTTAAATAAGAATAAATAAATCTATTTAATATAAGTTTAAATCATTATTATAATTTAAAAAGAAAAAAAATAATTTTTATAAAATTTTAAAATTTAATAAATAATTATTTATACTTTTTCTTTAATATATTATATAGGAAAATTAAATTAATATTATCTTTTAAATTAATATTTATAAAATTTTTCTTTTTAAGATTTTAATTAAATTAAATTAATATAATAATTTGTTTTTTTTGATAATAATATTTTTTAATTTAAATATTTTTTGAATATTCTTTTTATTTTTCGAGTTTATGATTTAAACCTTTTATTTCTTTCAAAATTCCTTTTAAAATCATAATTAATATATTTAATAAAGTTTTTATTTATATATGAATTTTGAATATCTTAGAATTTGAATAAAAAAACTAAATAGTTTATTTATATTTTTATAAATATAATATATTTTTTTTAAATTAATATAAAAATATTAAATTATAAAAACTTTGATTCTTAAGGCTTATTAATCTTTTTAATTATAAGTATAATTTAGGAAATAACTCCTTTTATAATTATAAATTTTATAAGTTTAAAATTTTTGAAATTTCTTAATTTAATATTATATATATAATTCTATAAGGATTATATAGGAATTTTTATAATTAGAATATTAATCTTTCTTTAGCTTTAAATAATAAAGTATATTAAATATTTTTTTATAATTTTTTTTCTAATATTATAATATTTTGTTTTAATAAATTTGAATTTATATTTCTTATATATTATATTATTTTAGTTCCTAAATTTATATTTTTTAGATTTCGTATATAAAATCTTTAGAATTTTAATTTATAATTAAATCCTTTTCCAATTTTAAGTTTTTATTATTAATAAAAATTTGTTTTTTAAAAGTTTTTAAATATTCTCAAATATTTATTTTTAACTTTTTATAACCCTTTTTATAATAAAGATGAAGTTTATAATATAAAAGTTTAATTATTTTATTATATATTTATTAAAAATAAATTAGAATAAAAAATTCAAAAATTTAAAAATTTAAAAATTAAAATTTTTTTTAATATTTAAAGAATTTTTAAAAATAATATTAAAAATAATAATAATATTATTATTTATTTTAGCAAAATTCTTAATCGTAATATAATAATTAATATTCTTTATTCTTTTAATTATTATTTAAATATTATTTAATAATCTTTTTATTTTTATTATTAATTTAATATTAAATATTATTTTATAATATTATTTCGGATTACCGTTATCCTTTATATTTATATTTATTAATTTTAGAAATTTAATAAATAAGCCTTCGGAATTTAAAAGCTTTTTTTTATTTTATATTCAATTTAATAATATTATTTTAATTATCGATAGGCTTTAATTTTATTAAAAACTTATTAATTTTTTTATAAGAATTCGTATTTTTATTGACTTTTTATTTTATACTTATTAATATAACTTTAAATTAGCTTTTTTATATTATATAAATTTCTTTTTTTATATTATAAATTATATATAAAACTTTAATCTTTTTACTTAATTTACTTAATTAAATATTAAAATTAAAAAACTTAATCTTATTATTTTTTCTTAATATATTAATTAAATAAAGTTTTAATTTTATAATTATTTTATTATTAATATTAATTTCTTTTTAATTAATTAAGATTTTATATAAAGATCCGGTTCTTTTGATATTTATTTTAATATAAAAATAAATATTATTAAATAAATATTTTGTTTATTAAATAATTTTAATTAATAAATATAATTTCCGATTTTCTTTAAAATCCGGAAAAGCCTTACTTTTTAATTTAAAAGCTTAAAGCTTTTGAAATTTAAAAAATAATATTTTAAATAAAATTTAATAAAAATAAAATCTTCTTCTTTTAATTATATAAATTAATATTTTATATTATAAATAAATTTTATATTTATATTTATATTTATAAAGATATTAATTATTTTTTATTTATATTATATTTTTTAAATTATTAAATTCATATTAGTTTATATATTACTTATAATTATAAAAAAGTTATTATTTAACTTAATTTTATAAATAATTTTATTTAAAAATTTGCTAATAAAAGAATTAATAATTTTATTTAAAATAAATTTTAATATATTTAAAATTTTATTCTAAGGTTTTTCGGGGTAATTTATAAAATAAAAATATAAAATAATTTTAATAATTTATTTTGTTTTCTTTGATTATTTATCAATTTAAAAATATTAAATTATTATTGCTAAATAGCTAATTTTTAATTCTTTGAAAATAATCTTTTAAAATTAAGATATAAACTTTAAATCTTTATTTAAAATAATTATTTAAGAAGTTCCTTAATTTATTATAATATTTAAAAGGGTTTTTATTTAATCTTTTATAAACCGAATATTCTTTTTAAGAATAATTATAAATTTTTTTAAGAATTTGTTTATAATTATAAAAATATAATTAAAAGCGTTTAAATTTAATAAAGTTAAAATAAAATAAATTATAATTATATAAAATATATAAAGCGGGGTTACAATTAGTTTTAATTCTTTATATAAATCATATTATTTAATTTAATATTATTTTTTTATATATTTTATAAAAACTTATATAATTATATTTATTATATATTAAATAAAAAATACTTTAAATTTAATATTTAAAAATATAAAGTCTTTTTATTAATTTATTATATTTATAAAATAAAATAAATTTTTTTTATAATAAACTTCTTTATTTCTTTGATTTTAGAAGAATTCCTTATTAGATTATTTAAATCCTTATAAAAAGTTTAATTTTTAATTTTTAAAATTCAAATATTAAAATTATAATTTTTTAAAGTTTTTATATTCTAGTTTAATAAAGTTAAGATCCTCGCTTATTTCTTATTATATTTATAACCTTTTTTAAAAAAATATTTAAATTTAAAGTTAATTTCGATTAAAAATAAAAAATAAATTAATATATTATTAAAAACTCCTTTTATCTTTTTATTTTAAAGTAGTTTATATTTTTATATAAACTTTAATAAAGTATTTAATATTATATATTTTTTCTTTTCTTTTTAACGAATTTT